>Ga0066860_10000022_pt1 | contig 87977 bp, 94 predicted proteins | sample ETN07SmetaG_FD_65601 | JGI IMG/M metagenome (GOLD analysis project Ga0066860, IMG submission 65601) | Marine microbial and viral communities from oxygen minimum zone, Eastern Pacific Ocean - ETNP2014F14-07SV275 | ecosystem: Environmental > Aquatic > Marine > Oceanic ... | reverse complement strand
AAGCCTCCGCTTGACGGTCGAACGTCATTTGGAGCGTCTCACGACCGGGGATCGGGTGATCTCCGCCAAGGTGCTGGAAAGTCCGTATTACCGGACAACTGCGGCAGCCTTGGATGTCCCGCTGATACGAAAACTCAGACCACAAAATGTAGTGACTGATGTGTCAGCGGGATAATCACCATCAATACAACCAAGGGCCCTATGAGTAGGCTCATATAGGCGAGTGTAAAATTCGGTGAATCCGCCCCCATCAAACTGATAATGCATACCGATATCAAAATCACCATATTTTTGAAATGTAGTCGCCATATTGCAATAACATTTGCTGCAAGGGCGATGCTCTCAAAAAGAACAATCTGAGGCAGCTCAAGGGTCAGGCCGTAAATCATCCATAGACCCGCGCATAAAAGTAGCGTCACACGAAGACCTAAGTCATGTCGGATGGCCTCGGCGACCCTTGCAAATACAAATGCCATAAGCGGGATGAAGGCAGCCGCCCCAGCTTCCCTCCAGAGGATGGCGAGGATGATCGCAGGTAGGGCTACAAGCATCCTGTAAGGTAGCGAAATTCGGTGCCCAAAAGTATATTGTGCCGCCAAGGTTACGGCCGTTATGATAGATATTATTGCGCCGGTATTGCCGCCTTGGGATGCATATATGATGACCATGCATGAACTTAAAATTGCCTTGAAGCCAAGGAAATTACGGACATCTTTAATTTGATACTGAACGATGGCCAGAGGGAGCATACTCCAAGCCAGCAGCCATCCTATGGTCTCGAAGTTCGTCATAATTTCTCCCTAAGGTGTCCAACAACACAGATCGTATAATGACATGTAGAACCCTGGTCCTGATTTCTCGAGGCAGTATTCCGGTAGTCCCATCTTCCACTTGAAAGTCACAACCAAGTGAAAGAAAAAGATATGACTAAAATTATGAAGAGCCTCACCCTGGAAAATTTGCGTTTCCAGAATTCTGATGAAATGTCGGATGATACCCTTTTGTTGATTGCTCGAGATGACTTGATCAAGCAAGGTCTCTATGCTGAAAATGACATTGTGAGGATCACCTTGGCCGATGACGCCGCTTATGCAGCCGTGGCCTTTGAGGGTGAGATTACTGCCGTAGTACTCCTTCCTCGAAGTGAAGCTGATGGTCGCTTTCGCTTTCGCCCAGTAGAAGAAGAGTTGGCGCCTTTTGTTTGCTCAGCCCCTCGGGAATTTCTCCAGCTACTGTCTTCCCCTCAGAATGAGGCGGCGGCGAAATGGCGACTGCGGTGCGACCCTTACTGCCAGCTGCTGACCTGAAGTGGCAAGTTCTTGAAGCATTCATAAGCGATGAGATGAAATTATCTCGTCGCTTTTCCATCTTTGCCAAATAGGTAACATTTGGAAAGGTGGGACCTATCTCCAGAGGAGACAGGCGGATGGGGTCGGATGCTTAACGATATTTTCTCTTTTGCGCAGATACTGGGGTATCTGGCCCTTATCGTTTCCGCTTTGGGATATCAGGTTAAGTCTCAGCGAAAGTTGTTTGGAATAAACCTTGCCTCTGACGTGACTTGGGGCCTGCATTATATCGCTTTGGGTGGCTTTATGCCGGTGGTGGCTGTCGCAATTTCAGCGCTTCGGACAACCTTTGCTGTATTTGTGTTTCCAAGGCAGAGGATACTGTTTGCGGCTGCGGCGTTCGTAGCCATGACTGCGATCTGCTTACTCACCAATGACGATGGCCCCAAAGGCTATCTCCTTGTGCTCACTGCCTTGGTTTACTCCATATGTGTGGTATTTCATGAGAGCTATGCAGTTAGCCGTGGCCTCATGGCTCTTGGCCTCGCTTTATGGATAGCGATCGGGGCTCTCTATGGATCTATTGGAGAAGTGATAAGCTCCGCGCTATCGCTTTCTTCATTAGTTATAGGGGTCGTCAGGCACAAGCAAAAACCCTCTCAAGTAGTACTGACATAAGGGGTTCAAGTACGACTCATCTTGCGCTCGATCTTCTTAAATGTTCTCTATGCGTTCCTTCCAATGTATCACCAGAATCGCCGCTTAAATGACCAAATCTGTCGTACCCAATGCTAAACATGAGCTCCCGATCGCCAGTCATGGCGTTTGCGCCGGCTTTCCCTCGCCGGCCGACGATCACCTTGATGATCCAATCGACTTAACACGCCTTCTGGTACAGAACCCTCCCGCCACGTATTTGTGGCGCGTAGATGGCTCCTCGATGCGTGACGCAGGGATCTATGATGGAGACATACTTATTGTGGACCGATCTCTCGATCCTCGTGATAATGATGTTGTGGTGGCGACGGTCGACGGGGAAAGGACACTCAAGCGCCTACATTTGAAGAATGGCCGGCCCTTCTTGTCGCTGGAAAACGCAGATATGCCATCATACGAGCTTTCGGAACTTACGGATGTCGAAATCTGGGGTGTGGTGGTCTGCAATATCCATTTTCATCGCCGCGGCGGTCGCTGAATGGGCGACACCTCCTTTGCCTTGATAGATGGAAACAGCTTCTACTGCGCCTGCGAAAGAGTGTTCGACCCGTCTCTCAAGGACCGTCCTGTAATAGTTCTATCTAATAATGATGGATGTGCGGTTGCCCGAACCCCGGAGGCAAAGGCTCTGGGTATCAAGATGGGCGCGCCCTACTTCAAAATTAGAGATTTGTGCGACAAAGAACGGGTCGCAGTGTTTAGCAGCAATTATGCTCTATACGGCGACATGAGTGCGCGCATGAATGCGATCTATCGCGATGTGGCGCCAGAAGTTGAGATCTACTCGATCGATGAAAGCTTTCTGTCGCTTGGCATCATTCCTCCACATGAAAGGGTCACTTTTAGCCGAGATCTGCGCGCAAAGGTTCTTAAGTGGACGGGTATTCCTACTTGTGTAGGGATTGGACCAACTAAGACCTTGGCAAAGCTGGCCAATCATATTGCTAAGTCAAATTCCGGGTTGGGGGGTGTCTGTGACCTTACGTCGGCCGAGGAGCGTAAGTATTGGCTTCCTCGCGTTGCGATAAGTGAGGTTTGGGGCGTTGGTGCAGCGTCCCAACGCAAACTTGCGCAGATGGGGGTTAAAACGGCCTCCTGCCTCGCTTCGCTCGATTCATCTGTAGCGCGTAAGCTTATGACGGTCGTGGGTGAAAAGACCGTCCTTGAGTTAAGAGGTGTATCTTGTCTTGCTCTTGAAGCGGTGGCGCCTCAACGGAAAGGTTGTGCCGTCACTCGGAGCTTTGGTCGGAAAGTGACACAGCTCTCTGACATGCTGGAGGCTGTTGCGACACATGCGACGCGCGGCGCAGAGAAGTTGCGACGCCACGGGCTTGAGGCCGGTCACATTACAGTTTTCATGCACACCTCTCCGTTTGCGGAAGGTCCGCCGCACAGTGCGTCACGAACAGTACATTTCCCGGAGCCAACTGCAGATACGATTGACCTTATTCGGGCCACAGGTCGGGCAGTTAAAGATATTTTTCGTCCTGGTTACGGGTATGCTAAATCTGGGATTATCATGGAGGATCTGGTTGAGGCAGGGTCTTCGCCTCGTTCCCTGTTCGATACACGCGATAGGGAAAAGTCGGAAGCGTTGATGCAGGCTTATGATGCAATCAATCAAAGGTTTGGACGAGGTTCTGTGACCGCAGCATCAGCCGCCGCGAAGGACAGCACATGGCAAACCAAGTTTGAAATGTGCTCACCGCGCTACACAACTGTTTTAGAAGATTTGCCGCAGGCAATCGCAAGAGTGCACTCTAAAGGTTGATTGCAACAATTTCCGTGCGAATGCTGAGTTGATGTTATGTGGAAATAACCCCGGATCAAGTGGTATGATCCGGGGTTAAGGAAGCTCGAAGCGTTATCTGCACTCTTCGGGTGGAGGCTGCAGAGAGCCGGGCTCGAGGTGTTGAGTAAATCCATAACGTCCCCAGACAACGAGCGTTTTACCCTGATAGGTCTCATATAGATCAGTTGCATGATTTACTGGGAGGCTAACAAAGCCAGTGGCCCTGCCATCTCTGGTGCCGATGGCGTCCTCATGATCGAAATACATATAGTCATGAGATGAAACCACTCCGGAAATCTCATATCCGTATCGCTCTTCGTCCCATGTCCATTGTTCGGAGGGGCAGTAAACTACAATGATGCCGCCGCCCGGACCTCTGACTATGACGTCAGTTCCGCCTGCACCTCCTCCTCCTGTTGGATCTCTGGGAAAGTCATATGTATCGTCAAGAGGATTGTCAGTCGGTGTGTCGATGGGGCCATCTGGATCTGGGGTGTCAGTTTCGGCGCGCCTCACTTGAAGAAGTACTGTTGCCCATGGCGTGATGCCCACGCCATCATCATGTATAAATGAAACGCTTGGTTTGATTACGTCTGCTTCTGGCTCAGTGGTATATGCAACGCTTTGCCGATTGTCTGGTTTCGTTAACTCTGAGCTGAGCACCCATCCTTCAGGGGGCTCAACTGTAGACGGAGTGTTGGAAGTTGAGTAGATGGCAGATCTTCCCGCTAAAATTAAGGTATTGTCCTGCATGGTGTAATAGTTGGGAGTGCTGGCATAGCCGAGTGATCCCGTTTTTGTTGCATGGTATGCAATTCGGCTGTCTTCACCATCAACAGTTATGATATGCGCGATTAGCCGACCCGGTTCTGCTTGGGATATTTGTACTGTTGAGCCATCGCTGGATTCGTTTCGCTTTCCTAAAACCGTCATCCATTGATTGGTTGTCGATGTGGGCGGAACGACCGCTTGCGTGATTTCCTCCCAGCCTGATGGGGCATTAAGTGCGGAGCGATGTGTAACAAAAGCGAGCATCATGTCACCCTCACCTGTTCCAACAGGGATCTCAGGATCTACGACAGTTCCATCAGTAACTTCTGTGGGAGTTCCCTCAAATACGTCCAAAGGATCATGGTCTTGTGTTGTGCTATCTGCGATTTCGGTTGTGACGTCTTCAAAGATAGATTTTATGCGAAATCCAAGTTCATAAGTAGTGTACAGAGCGATGACACTGATCAGCCCGAGAAGAGCTGCGTATTCAGTAAGACTTGCGCCGCGATGGGTCTTCTTTGAAAATTTCATAGTTGTTCATCTTCGTTCTGGGCTGCCATCATTAAGGAAGAAGCACTTAGCTTCTTTTGTAAGGCAATTAGGTCCCAGATGGGATTTTTGAGGACGAATATGATATTTTTGCTGTTTTTCTATTATGAGGGATGTGAATATGGGTGAATAATTAAGGTATTTCGATCTCAAATGACAATATTGCAGCAGATGCGGCTGTATCCTCTTCAGGTTTGGAGGTCTGCATATCTTTTGCTGCGACAATCAACTCGTCATCTGTCGCGTCTTCACCGCATATGGATTTAGCTTTCATGTGTGTCTGCGGGCTTAGCCAAACTTCAACGCCTTGCCCTTTCAATTTTTTGAAGCCTTTCCCCTTTGTCAGGGCGTCAATGGCTGCTCGACCTGCCAGCGTGTTTTCATTTTTTGTCATAGCTTGAGTTCTCCAAATTTGAGACGTTTTTCATTGTACAGTATCCAAGTGGTTCTGATGCAGAGCGCCCCTATGCTCAGTAAATTTGATATGATGGCAGCTGTGCTGCCGGTCAGAAATCCAGCCAATACCCAGCAAGCTTCGTCTGCATAGGCGCCAGAGAACCAGGTTTCATCTTCCCTATAAGAGCGGCGAATATGCCGATTGGGACAAGAGCTATATTCACGATGATCGCTGCCTTGAAACTGCGCATCCATCCGAAGATGGAAGCTGAAATCATGATGCCTGCAAGAGCCAGCATACCAAAAGCTGACCAGGCCTATAACAAGGCAAAATGTGTCGCCCACAAAATTACACCCAAAAGGTTGAGATTGCGCAGCAGGCGGTCAGACCTTAAACATAAGCTAAGGGTAGCAATGATGAGTGCAGCGTAACCGATAATCGAAGCAAGTGTTTCCATGCTCTTGAAATAGGACCCGCTGGATTGCGAGTTAAATTACCCGTGAAAACTTTAAATGCGAGGCGACGGCCACTGAAAGTGCTCACTGCTCTTCTTCAGCAGGTCTGAAAATGTCATCAACAGCAGCGGAAAGAATATGCAGGTGCCCGGAGGAAAGAATGCGTCGCAGAGCTTTTGCCTTGGTTTTATTGTCTGGTGGCACTGCACTTGCACTCCAAAGGCCGTTTGATCCGGGTGTGACCTGAAGATCTGTTTTTGCGCGCCCTTCGGTGATGCGAATGTAGAGTTCCTGAGCATTCGGATGGGGCCTGCGCACTTCATACCCCTTCCGTCTAAGGGCGCTGGCGATCCGCCGTACCTCGCGTTCTGCTTCCCCGAAGATTCTAACGGATTGCTCGAGGCGTGTCACTCGGTCGGTCCGTGCGGTCCTGGACAGTTCATAGTCAACAGGCAAGGGCCGGACAGTTTCGTTGCGATATACTCTTTGATCGCGTGTCAGGTAAGGATGAAATTCCTTACCTATCAGGGCCCGGGTAAGTAGATATCTGCGCTTAGCCTTAGCCATATCTACTTGATCTGCAATATCATTGAATTGGCGGATCAGTTGGTTTTTGCGGCCACCAAGAATGCGGTCGTCTTGCTCGACTGCAATCATGTCAGCGAGATTGGTGAGTTGTTCTTCGACTTCTTTGGAGGTCTCGGCAGGATAATTGAAAATCAATGCGCCACGCGCAGCGGCTTCGCGTGCGGCACGAATGCCTTCTGCCCGCTCAATAAGGGTTAAGCTGGAAAGGTGAGTCTCTTCTATCTCAATTGTTGGGGCGATTGTCCATTTGCCCCGTTGATCTTCGACCATGAGAAAAGACATGCCTACGATTTTGCGGACCAGTCCTTGCGCGCATTTAATTTCACCGTGATGAGGATCGTTTAGGGCAGGATCAAATACAACAGAAATTCGATCTCCATCGGCGATGTCGCTAAGTTTGACGTGCGTTTTTGCAGGCATGATAAACCTCTCGATTTGCGTAGCTTTGGGAAATGAATAGAAATGACTGCAGGGTGCGTCTTGAGCCATTCTGCACATTTAAGCGATTTCTAAATGTGAGAATGAATCCTTGGATTTTCGATGCACTGCGCAGCCTTGGAGGGATAATATTCGCGACTGCTCTTCGACAGTCGCGCTTGTTGTGAGGGTTAATCGTAAAAGGTGCCTACGTGTCGGCCTTCACGGTTATAGACCCGTGTGCCGCCACCACCTAAACCCATCAAAAGGAACAAGAGAACGGCCCACCACCAGTCCGTGAGAAACATCAAAGTTGCGAGGATATACGGGGCGAGAAATGCAAGCACAAAAAAACCGCTAAAGGCAATCCCAAAGGCGATAGCGAGTTCGTGTAGTTCATCCTTAACTTGAAGACCTTTTGTCTTTTCTTTTGCGATCGTTGTAAGGCATATCAAAATCCCGTAGGAAAATCCAATGAAGGCAAGAACCCCCATGGGAGTGTGCTGACTCAACTGAAACCAAGAGGTGAAAAATCTGCCCGCAAATGTGCTGAAGTCTGAAGCAACCGGAATATGCATTACGTAGTGTGAAGACCAAACCCCACCGATATCGTATGCTTCGCTAACACGCCTTAAAGACATAGGATTACTGAAGAGCAGAGCGCATCCTGCTAAAAAACCAACGCCGCCTACGCTTTTACGAGGAGAGCCTTTATTCTCTGCAAGAAGGATAAGAGCCCAAATGAAGGCACCAAACATTGCGCCATATCCGACTACAATAAGAACCAATGTGATCATATTTAAATCCACTTTCGACAATGAGCATCATCTTTGAAGGACTGCTGTATGAAGCGGTCCTTTTTCTATTTCAATCACTGATTGAGTTGGGGTGCAAGAGACTTGCTTTTAAAATTCTTGATGATTGGCGGTTTAAATGCACCCGGCGAAGTTCGCAAAGCTTAAGTATTTCAGCTATGGTTTTGCTCTGGAGAGCACACTTGCATTGTTATTCCAAGTGAATCCGATTCCGCGTGTTTCGATTTCTTCTGACGCAAGGCGCTCGGCGGTTTTCATATATTCAATCCGATCTTCAAACCCGGTAAAACCTTCAGGATTATCACCAAAAATATTTTGAGAGGCGGCTTGGTGGGAGTGCTGTTCTTGTAAATCTGAAAGTCTTCGGCGAATAAATTTTAGAGTATTGATCAGATGGCGCTCTCCCATTCTTTCAAAGGGGATCATTTCGCCCAAACGTGTTACCCAGATAAAATCTCCTGCTTCAGCGCTGTTCTCGGACGATGTTTGCATGGCAGCGACTTGTTTATTGATGCGGGCTTTTGCTTTGTCTTCGCTTACAATGCGGGGGTTGTTGTATTGAAGCCGAGAGACGATGTCATTTGCCTTGGCGCGGGACATAAGCCAGACGCTGTCTGAGTCTGTGTTGGTCCACCAGCCATTAAGATTGTCGTGCGCGGCTGTGTGGCACAGGAACAGCATCCTACCGACATGCTTGGTGCTATCTACCATGATTGCATATTTGCGGTCATTGATGGGAAGTTTTTCAGAGATCATTTTGCGTGCCTCTATAATTTCAACGACATTTTTCAGTGCGGCAAGTTTCGTCTGCGAAGTGGACTAAATTGATGGAAGTGCCTTTAGGGCAGATGGTCTATGCGTTCTGCGCCGCTGATCACGTTCGCAGATCGCATAGTTTTTGCGTGGTTTTGTCGAACTTACTGTAGTTGGCTCATGTCGATGTCGACACCAACGACCTTCCAGACAAGACCGCGAGGCGCGAGAATGATGCCCGCCTCTTGACCTTTATCTGCAACATTGATCGTGAATTTCATGAAGCCAAGCTTTGTCGATATATTGGCTGGATTTGAAATGCCCGATCTGGATCCTGTGCCTGGAATATTGGCGTTTCCGTTATTGATCATTTGCTCAATGACGCTTGGCTGAAGCATTCCGTCAATCATGCCGCCAGCCATTGCGCCACCGAAGGCCATCGCCATGGGGTCGTCGCTCTCTGCAGCCATTGCGGTCATCATGTCCGCCTTGAGGTCTTCGCGCAAGCTTTCGAAATCGATGAGGGATACAATCTTTGTTCCATCTTTCTCTTCAATTGCCGTTTGAAGCTGATTGGCCGCAATGACCGCTCCGCCGACGAAATAATATCCAAGAGCAGCAATGATAGCACCACCGATGAGAATCTTTTTAAGCATGTGTTTCTTTCCTTTGCGGATTTCCGCAGTTTTTATTTTGGGTTTCGAATATGGGATATGGGGCCATCAAGTCCGCCCGTAAAACGGACATGTTGGCGCCATTGTTTCATTCGCATTGTTGATTTTGGCGTCAGGCTGCATCTTTGAGGTAGATTTGCGCCGGTGCGCCCGGGTTGACCACCTTGGCGATGGTTAGCACCTGAAGGGTTTCATGTGTACCCAGGGCCATAAACCGTGGAATAACCTCATCTGATTTTGGCGCATGAATGCGGTATACCCCCTCAAGGGACTCAATGATCCATTCAGAGGGATTTTTGCCCATTGATTTCACGGCGCATGAATTATTTAACCGAGAGATAATTTTCTTCAATTTTGTGGTCAGTGTGGATGCAGCATTTGGATTAAGATTGATCCAGTTCCCGTCCAGGGCAAACCAAAGCTCAATACTTTTATTTGCGGCTTGACGCTTTAATACCAGGCGCAGAGTTAGATTGTCGTGACCAATAAGCGGCTCAGCATGTAGAGCCCCATACAGTTTCGCGGCGGATTTCTCGATGCCGGCCTTATGCTTCAAAAGGGCGATGCGCGCATGATTTGAGCCATCTCGGATGTGTTGCGCAACCTCATGCGTGGTGTCCACATGGACGCGAACCTTATCATCCCGTCGCTCGACTGTGATAGCGACCGATGCCGGTTTGCGACTTGCTTTGGCGGCAGCCTCTTTTGCAAAGCCGGTTACTTCCGCGGCAAGAGAGGCCATGGCGATGCCCAGAGATTTATCATCAGTGATACCTGACTCAAGAGCAACGGTGCTTCTCGAGACCTCCATATCAGCTAAACTGTGGTTGGTGACGACCTCTCGATAGGGGCGCGCCTTTCGGAGACGGATGCCATTCACTGTCGCATCTTGTGCCATCAGACGTTTGACGTCTGGTTGCAGCCATTCCATCAATTCTTCACCTTTGATTGGCTTAGAAGCAAACCCAGGAAAGACCACCTGCTGGATGCGATTGAGCACAAAGCAGCGCTGTTCTTGTCGCAGTTGGCATATTGCAATTAAGGCCAGTTCTCCGCTGGCGAGTACGGTGAGTGCCACCGGCTTGATGCGCCGCGCGGATTGAGAGTGATTTCGATCCTGATAGGAGATATCGAGCTCTACGGTGTCTGAGACAAGCTGGACTTCAACCTGAGTGCGGGGTTCCTGGCTTGCCGACGGGGTGAAGTGATGTGGTAGTTTTGTTGATGTGGTCATTTGTCCACCTTTTCTTCAAGTCAAAGTTCTGGTCGTCTCCTGCTGGACGACCAAATCTTTGAGTGGAAGACAGCTGAAGGCGATCAGCCGTTCTGATGAAATTCTGTGGGCAACCCGAGGTATACAGGAACAGGCTCTTCGCTGCAAAATTGATCGAATGTTGGATCCAGAACGCGGCCATCAGCAAGCTTAATCCAGATATGCTCGTAGCAGGCAGTATCCAAGGCGGCATGATTGCTCTCAACGAGTTCGCACTCGACACCGTAAATGCTCTGCAGCAACGTTGCCAAAGGCGATGAAACCATGAAGCAGCATCCTTCTGACGATCGATCACCAATGATGCCGTGACGAAAATCTGTGGCTATCTGTATCAAATCTTCGTCTGTCATGGTGCTCTTTTTTCTTGTGAAGATATTGCTGAGGAGGCTGTAAGACTTTTAAGATCGTCCACTTTTGCGACAGATTGGCAGATTTCCACAAGTGGGGCCGCCGCCGGGACCTTTTTCAGATCGAGGAAATATCCAAAGGGCATGCTCGTAGCGAGCAAGACTTCGCCACTGTCCTTCACCGTACATGTGAGCACTGATATTCCTTTATACTCCTGACGATGCAGATCAAAATTTTCAGATGTAAAGTTATCTCGTGATTTACCGAGTTCATTTTCCATGGTAGTTATTTCTTCCTCGCCGTTCCGTATAGCGATATCCTTTGCGTAAAGAATGATACTGCGGTCACCGTATACGATCTCCGGAAGGGGCAGCATGGCTGTTGTATCAACATAATGAGGCGATTTGTGATGGTACACATTGAGCAATTTTTTCAGGCCAATGTAGGCCAGGTAGTCGTTCTTCCCGTAGTACAGAAGGCTATCGCTTAAATCTAAAGATTCAGCAAATTCAAGGCGCTTCTCTTGGTACGTCTGCCTGAATTCTTTTGCGTCGATGGCGATTTTATCTTCATATTTGATGACTGATTGTTGCTGGTCCCAGACGAGGTCATAGTTCGTATCTGAGATACTGCCTCCAACGTATACCGATAAGATCAACGGCACTAAAGGAAAGGTGATAATGTTGGCGATCATGCGCTTTTTGAGGCGCGGGCCACCTTTCACAAGCGGCGCGATGATTGAGACAAGGAACAAGGTAATGAGAGACGATGAGTGGATCGTCAAAGTGAAGTATCCGAGCAGAAGGATGCCCAAGGCCCCCGCCCAAAGAAAATAGTACAATGCCTTGCGCGGTACGCTCAGAGATTTCCAATGCTCTTTATGTGCATTTTTCCGAACCTCTCGAAGTTCGTCCATTTTTTTGATGTATTCAATCACCGTCATTCTCCAAATCATTCTTTTTGGAGGTGGTGATCCTTTTTGGGCGCCGGAAATTTTTAAAGGCCGTATAGAATATTGATGGCGCTATGTTGCCATAAATATGTTCTGTCGCTCTTAATACTACTGAGGACGGTCATGTGCTGCACAATAAGGGCGGCAAGTTTGTCTTACCGCCCTTCACCGGGCCTTGAGCAGAACTCAGACGAGTTGCCTTAAGTAATTTTAATCCGATGGCAGATTTTTGGCACAAACTTATATAATGCACCGCCTACTGCTGCAATGATCGCAAGTGGAGCAATGCCCTGCACGAAGATGTCGATGATCGACAACGTATATGCTGGCGGTCCCTGGAAGTGCACTGAAAAAACACCAGCGCAAAAGATTAAGCCGACAAAAATCGCAGTCATTGATGCTACATTGAGTGCACCACAAGCGACACCTATGATCAGATCGCAGCCATTTTCAATCTTAGAGTTGGAGGTTTTACCCCAGCTGGCGAAACGACAGATCAATGATTTTTTCGAGATTTCCATGGTGGCTCCTGTTTTGAATTTAACCAATGATTAAGTTGCTGACGTTACTCTTCGGGGAAGAGCTCGGCCTCTTTGAAGATGCCATATCCATTCAACATGGTACGGGTTTCTTCTTTGGAAAGATACGAGACGAACATACTTTCCGCGAGTTCTTCAAGGTTATCTTCGAGGCTTGGATCCTGAGTTTGAGCAACCAGATCGTCAAGAATGTGCTCTGAGCGTAGCGTACCTTCGCTCTCAAAGTGCCCCTGCTCGACGATCGCAAGCATACAGCCGCCATCCATCATCTCGGCTTCTTCCGTACTGCTTTCGATCTGATAATAGTATTTTTTCATGCTTATCGCTTCCTGATTGTTTTATTCGGATTTCTCAGCTTGCTGCTTCTCGATGTTTACGCAGATATGGTCGACATCTGCAGCATCTCGACCTGCCGGCAAGTCCCACGCCAATGGCGTACTGCCCTGGCAAGTGACGCTGTAGTGACCATTTCGACCAAAGCGGTAAACGGAAGTTCCGTCTGGCTCCATGTCATAGGGAAGCTTGCCAGCGACATGCGCGATAGTAAGATTTAGGTCTGTTTGCAGGTTGGACATGGCATATAGCGATAGCCCTGCGCTACCGGCAATCATTACTGCAAGCGTAAAGATTCGCAGGGGATTGCTTTTGGGTTCTGGCGCGTTCGAATTCATATTTCCTCCAAGGTTTCTATGAAGGAAATTGGATTGCTTTTGGGTTCACGGAAGTTATATTTGTTAAATCATCTACATTTTTGAGAGCCTCCCGATCGCCCCAATATTCATTGTGAAATGTTGGGGCGAATGGAGGCTTTAGAGATTTAAAACGGTTATATATACTTGTCTTCGTCAGCCGAATAATCTTGAACCCGACCTGGAAGGCGCTCGGCGAGAATGGAGGTCAAGGTGCGGTTTCCTGCATTCCATACTTTCGGCAGAGAAATCATCTGCTCGTTGGTTAGTAGGCGACCAGGGGAGGGCCGTAGCAAGAGATATATTTCATCTATTGGAATCGCAGTGTCTTCTTTGTTATTTTTTGAGATGATCACATCGTTTTCAGTTAGTAAAACCTTCACGCCTCGCATATGCCGCCACAAGGAGGGCCCAGCATAGAGAGGGGGAAGTAAGGTAAGTGCAGATAGGACAAGCAGCGCTACATTTCCTTTATCTGCAATAAAGCTAATCGCAAACGCAACAAAGGACACTGTTAGTGAGAGTAGCGCCATAACCTCAAAGGCGTAATTTCTACTGCCGAAAGTAAGCTGAGGCTGTACGGCAGATGGTTTATTGATCGTTGAACGCAGCTTTCTTTGCTGCGTGCGCGTATCGAATCCGAGATATTCTACAGCTTCATAGGCTGGGAAATGAGGTTCAAAAGGTATCTTTCCTGTGTGTGGAATGCCTTCCGAATCAAGTGCTGCCACAACAACATCTCTGAGATAAAGTCCGTCTTCAGTTTCGATTTGCAACGGTAGACGGAGGGGTTTTCCTCCTTGCACATCAAGCCGTAATACGAGGTAATAGCGCGGCCCATTGCTACTTGGCTGCATGATTGTTGCGCGCCACTCCTTGGAATATCCAGTAATGGAATAAATATCTACACTTCGAGTAAAGATATAACTTTTCTGGATAATTTTTGACTGTGTAAGATGGACCGTTTTTCTTTCGCTATCGAATAGCTTGATGAATGAATATCCAAAGATAAAGATGAATGCCGTGATGGCGGGAAACATTAGCTCAGACCGCAGCATTTGTATCAAGGTTCCGCCAGAGATTCCTGCAATCAAAATGTATAGCCACTTATATTTTACCCGCTCTGGTTTTCGAAAAGTTATTCTGCTCTCTGACACCGCTGCCGTCCTTATGATTGCTTATGATGATTGTTCTTAGGTGAAGAAGAGGTTATTTTCCGGGCAGGTGAAGGATCATCCGCCGATTGTGGGTTTCATGAGCATCAGCCAAAAGATGACAAGAACGGCGGTAAAGGCTGGAAATCCGAATGCGAACCACCATCGATAGAGGCGATGATAGCCATCAGGAAGCGCCTGACCGGCATCTCGCGCGGTCCTCGCTAAATCGCGCATGCGTATTTGCATCCAAACGACAGGGAGCCAGAAAATCCCGACCAAGACGTAAAGTGCAAGCGCAACAGCAACCCATCCCTCAAGAAGCGGCCAGCCGACTTCGCGAGCGAGAAGAAAGCCGGTGATGGGCTGAAACAGAGCTGCTGTCGCCGTAAAGACCGTGTCGGCAATGACAACGATGCCGGAGACATGGGCGATGAGAGTTGGATTCCCGGCTCGATTCGACATGACCATGAAAAAGGCGATCCCGGCCCCGGTGCCGAGCAGAACCGTGGAACCTATAACGTGCAAGAAGAGGAGGATATCGTAGCTCACCGGTCTTCGACCCCGAGCCATACGATGAGTGCAAGCATGATCGAAGGCATAACCTTGACCAAGGGGCCAAGTGGATCGATCCAAAGATTGGGCGCAAATAGAGTGCCGCCCGTGAGGTATGCGCCGGAAACAGCAATCATTCCGACGGCTGCGCGCTTGCACCAGGGTCTCCATAGAATTGCCAGTCCGAGGGCAATATCTACCAAAGCGCCACCGATGACAGTTGCGCTGATGAGCCATCCTGGAAGGAGGCTCCCCGAGAGGACTGAGGCGGCAAGCGCCGGTCGAGCAAGAGCCACCAAGCCTGAGGCGATCCAAAAGAGGGAAAGCACAAAAATCGCGAGAGGAAGAGCAAAATAGAGACGGGCATAAAGGCGCTCTTGTCGTGTCGCCGGCAATGTTGCCAATGTTGTGTCGAGATCGCGAGGCAAGGCACCTCCGGCAGAAATCCAGGGTTGTGGATCACCTCGGACCCCGTCGCGCAACACTGTGAGGGCTGTTGATCGAAGCGGCGACCGCCAACCCAGGCGACCAGTAATATCTGCGGCGGCTCCGGTGAGTTGTAGTAACTTATTTGGAATTCGAAGTTGCAGTCTTGGCTGAGGATATCCCTGCCAATTGCGGATCTTGTTGATGAGTTCAGGAAGAGGTCTTGCATCCGTTTCTGTAATGTCGGCAATCGTGCCTGACGCTATTTTCCCGCCCGCTGCATCGGCGACTGCGGCGGCCAAGTCTTCGATGTGAACGGTCTGCACCAAACTACCAGGCAAAACCTCTGGCAAGAGTCCTGGCATGGCGGCGGCGCCCCGCAAAAGTGCCGTCCCACCGTAGGCTTCGGGCGCAAGAACGAGGGTTGGGCGCAGGATGACCCAAGCGCATGAGGCGGCCTTGATATGATCATCTCCGCGGGCTTTGCTGCGAAAGAACTTTGTGGAAGCATTTTGGGAAACACCCGCCGCCGAAATCTGGACGATGCGCATGCGCAAAGGAGCAGCGTCGCAGAGTCTTTCAAGCATGGTTACATGAATGGCCTCGAGGTCATCTTCGGGACCGTCTTGAAGCGCCCCGGCGGCATTTACCACCACGTCCACACCACGAAGCAGCTGCCGCCACGCAGCTGTATCGAGCGCGGTGATATCTCGGATAAGCCATTCCTGGTTCGGTGCAACTGACATGGCTGCAGCATGTGATCGACCGAGGCCCACGACGTGATAGCCCTCCTTACTCAAGGCGCGACAACATGTAGACCCGATAAGGCCATAGGCTCCAAGAACGAGTGCGGTGGGCATAATAATCTTTCGTAGGTCAGTCAGTTAGTATCTATTCCCCGGTTAGATTTTACTGAAAATGAAAGCGATGAATGAGATATTGCAGTTCAACTCGAGAAATCCTATGTTCAATGCATGACGTGATTTTGATCTCCTCAGTTCCCGTATAAGCCTGCCATTCTGGTGGGCTCGGGATCTATTGGAGTCGCACTGATGAAACACAACAAAACTGAAGACCGTATTCGCGCTGAAAAGCGCTCGCATGTCATTCGAACCGCAGAATGGGTGCTATCGAAGGCGTATCGCGCAGCACCACGACATGAGATCCTTGAAAGCCAACTGCGCGTTAGAGAGATCGTTCAGCGCGAAGCGCGGCGTCGGCTAAGTCAATAACGACCATGAAAAGGCCAGCTTTCTGAAAGAAGGCTGGCCTTTCTCGTACTGCCGCAGGGGCCTTAATCTGAAGGTATAAGCCTTTGCTTTAAGGAATGAAGTTCTTCGGGTGTTGATTGCTCTATCAATTCCTCGAGAAGAGAATTTTTCTCTTGAGGGCTAAGGCCGTTCACGAAAGATGTTGCAAAATCTTTCATTTCCGTCTTAGCGACTGCACAAAAATCTTGCGAATATCGCTTCATCCGGTAGACCATCTCCTTGACCGTCTTCCTGAAGATTTGATTACGGCATGAGGTAATTGCGACTTTGATCTTTGGGTCTTTGACGACATCCTGCATGAAGGCAATGAAATCGATGCCGGTTGATACATAAATCAAGGAAAGAGCCGCCTCGGCTTGAGGTGTATACCATAAATCTTTTCCGTAAGCTTCAGCATTGGGTGAATTACGCAAAAAACACATGATTGGACAGAAGTTCCCTGCCCTCAGATTCTTAGCGCCGCGACTCTGTTCTTTAGAGCCTTGCCCGTTTGCGCAACGGTATTTGAGTTCCATTGCAATGCAAAGCAAAACAATATCAACTTGGAACTTTGAAGATTTAGAAAGATTTGCATGATCTTCGGTGCCTTCGGAGTCTTTGATAGCTTTGAGTACGGCTTCTTTGACGCGAATGTTCCCTTTTCCTTTCTCGAACAAATTCGGGAAGGCGCTCTTATAAATAATCTTCAGAATGTCTTCAAAGATATGTCCTAATGTCTGACATCCGTTAGTCGTCCACCTTGGTATCTCGTCCTTGTCAAAGGACAAAAGTGTTTGCAGAAGAATGTCTGATGGCTCATCACTATGATCTACTGCCAGCTCTATATGATTGGCTAATTTCTGAAAGGGTGTTGTTTTATTTTTGCGTTTAAGAAGGTGTTCACGGACTTCTTTGATGCAGTCATTATAATTGGCCTGCCCAGCAACCAGAAACTCAAGCCCGGGTTCGTTAAGTATCTTGTTGACTTCTTCATAGATCGTCGGGGTTTTGGGTGCACACGCCACATGCTCCGGGGCCACTGGGTCCGGTTCTAATGTTTCTGGGAAGAGGTCGTTTTTGGCGTTCATGCACAGGACATGAGTGCGGCCAAGATCGGGCGGAAACGGGTCTCGCTATTTTAACCTCTGAAAGCCTACTTGCTTCTTGGATTGATGGTGGTTCTGACCTTATAAGATACTGATATGTATTATGTTTGGAGATCTATTTGTTGAGTTCTCAACTTGAGATTCCGGTGTATCCGCTGCAACTATTCGGCGTGTCAGTGCGATACCATCACGGCGTTTTGACTAAACAAGGTTGGCCACCATAAGGTGGCCGGTCTTAAGTATAGTAAATCTTGTGGCAGGCGATTTACTCGCAACTCTAATGGAAAGTGAGAGATTTACTGCACCGTGCAGGTGTAAGTTTCACCGACATCAAAGACTATGGCGCCACCGGTTCTGCTTGTCATAAAATACGTAGGGTAATATTCAGCGCCAATCGTACTGGCATTATTAACGACCACACTTGCTGTTCCGCATGTGATAGTTGTGCCGTTCGGAGCATTCTCAGTGTGATCTTTATCAAAAATCAAGCGCGTTGTATCAGTTCTTGAGTCTTCTGAGTACAGCCCGACAATAGTTCCGTAATCCGTGTCTCCCGCTGTGCCGGATCCATATGCTGTCGACTCGATTTTTGCATCTCGAAATCCAACCTGGGCACCCATTTGAACTGCAGTGAAGGCAATAGAGGGCGTAAGTACGGGAGCCTCGGACTCGCCGGACCCATCACCGGAATCTACGGAATTTTCCGCTTCGGTTTCATCATCTGCCGGGGTGCCTTCTGCGCCAGTCGCTTCATTTTGGGCGATCTTTAAAGCGTCTGCGCTTTCAATAAAGGCATCCTTAACGTGCTCGCCGAGACCAGACCGACTACGATGCCATACTCCACCAAGGCAGCTCCCTTTTGGGCGCCTGCCTTTTTTGATTTAAATGATAGCTTGATTTTTTTCATTTTCTCTTTCCGTTCAGGTCGGCATTTTGACCTGTTTAGGCCTTCATGAACGGACATAGGCGCAACGTTAGGTTCCCGAAAAACCTTTCGAATAGAGCATTAAAATTGTATCACGAGAAGCATTATCGCCCCCGAATTTGATAGGGTCGCTTGAAAGAACGTTGAATAAAGCCCAATCGAAGTTTGACCAAAGACAGATTGATGTCATATCGAGGGGCAGCACTGCGAAAGGAAAAATCAAGAATGTCCAAAGTTCGCTCCTTGGGGTCTGGACCAGGGCCTGTTCGTATCGATAGATGGCAAATCGCCGATCGCTCTGATGCGGGCATTATCAATGTCTACTTCCGAAGTGCCGACGGCATTGCGATGTACAGCGCCTTTCTCGAGGACGGCTGTGAACTTGAAGCTGAAAGTCTTGCTGACCTAAAAGGTAAGGTGGTTTCGCACTTTGATTTTCCCGGATTGCATGAAGACGTTAATCCTGCGCAGCTCAATCGCCTGGCAGAGCTGACAGGCTGGGAGGACGCAATGACAATGGGCACTGCTTCATATGCGGCGGCAGTGTTGGACTTCATTCTTAGGGAGGATCAAGGCACTACAATCTCCGAGGTTCGTAGCAGCCTTGAAAGACAGACAGATAGACCTCTTCGGTACGGCGGCGTAACCTGGCAAGATAAAGATGGCTCTGGAGAGTTCTTAATCTTCAGAGATGAAACGGCCCTTGCCTTCTTTGATGGAGAGATGCTTCCCCTGCCTGTCTCTCTGCAGGCGCCATTGCACAGCGAGAGCGCGCCTGGGACAAAGATCAAAATCAGAAAAGAGCCCTCCTCTAATGGGGACACGCTCTCAATAGCCTTCTTGGGTAAGAACAAAGGTACGGAGATCGCCCTCCCGGCGGGCATTGATGAATTTCCCGAGGGATTAATGCATGCGCTTAGTGTTGCGGCTGATGAAATGCGCCAAGCCCATAGTTTTATGCAAAAGATGCCGCCTATGCGTCGGCCGCTGGGCGACAGCATTGATGCTGGCACACTTACTATTGCCCAGGACGAAGGCATTTGGATTGATCATTCAAATGGGGAGTACTTCTATTGGCCGCCTTGCCTGGGTCACCGCAGGTGTCGTCTTGATGTCTATGAGCCGGTCCGCCCCTTAGTTGAGGACTTGATGGAGATGATGCTCTGGGCAGACCCAAACCTGAGTGAACTTTCTCAGATCAGCTTATGTGGTGCAAATGCCGATCGCCATTCAGGGGACGTTGTAGAAGGCGATCTCTTGCATGTTAATCGGTATTCTCAACTGAGATCTTCTGATGCCTCCTTCCGTTTGAATGATGTCATGCAACAGAAGGTATCTATTCTGGGCGAACCCGTTGCTTTTGAAACGTACTGGGACGGTCACCGTGGACATACTAAAAACATCCCCCTCATGACGGTGCAGGTGAAGCGGCCTGATGCTCTGCGGGCGTGTGAGCTTGAGGACATTCATGGCAAGCTATTTTCGGGATGCTCTGGCTACAAAGATCCGAGCAATGAAGTTCAGGCTCTGCGTGACGAAGAGAAGGATGTTGATAGCCGTGTAATAACGATGCCGATGGGCGGCCATCTCTCAAGGCCCGGGCGTGGGTTCAAACTTGAAGACCACTCATTTAATGCTTTTTGGTCTGGCGGATTGCGCGCAACTCAGGTCGCAGCTTCGGTAGCCAAGATGAAGCAATCTCCCAAGGATGCCTTTACGCCTCTTGAGCGGTTTTGGGGTGAAGCGGGCATCTATCGAGACAGCTTTCATGGCTCACTTGTCCTGTTTGGGGTCGATGATCCAGAGATGTGCTCGGCTATCGGTTATGTCAGCCTGGGCGGGACGGTAAACCCAAAAGCTGTTGAGGATGGCGCGCACCTGCATCTGCACTTGTCTATAGATGGTGCATTCATTGATGTGGATCATCGCGGCGAAGGAACTGAAACAGGTCTGATCGTGGCTGTCTTTGATGCCATTATATCTGAGTTCAGATCTGTTTCTAAGTTTCATCGTCGACGGAATGTTGAGTTATGCCTCTCGATGGGCTTGATTGGGGCAGATGACAGTCCTCTGGCTCGGCGGATAGCTGATGGCATTCAGAGCAAGATGGATGATTTTGTGGTATCCTTAGATCTGAGAAGAAAAAGTTCTGCTGGCGAGCCATCCACGCCCGGGCCTTTGCGCTTCGCCCCGCCGACGCGATCGGACATTTGGGATAATCCCTTTCGTTATCAAGCTCTGTCGCCTGACGTGAGTTGTGCGATCCACACGACCAACTCTACCTCAAAGGCCCTGGCATCGAAAAACTATCTTGATTTGTTTACCTGTCCCATTGTTTTCCCTGGCCGCCGATCTGAAGGGGATAATAGCGACTTGATAGACGACTTACTTGAGAGGGTGAGAGACGGTTTAAGTAAGCTTGGCGTAACTGATGATATGCTCGTTCTGCGCGACCTGCCTCTTGTTGACCCTAAGGGCAGGGAGAATGGCGCATTAACCTGGCTGCCGAGGCAGCAGATATCATTTAATGAGATGATTGAACGTCAGCTGCCCGCGTATAGTGAGGAACTGTACCCGAGAGCCCTACATAATCCCCTCAAGGACGGGCATGGTCGTACGCTTCAGCTTCTTGATGGGGTGCATACAGGGGATGAGGTTCTTGCTGTATGGATATTGGCTGCACTGGTTCCAATCCTTGTCTCTGGGCGTATGCGCAAAGAAGGCGTGAGCATTAAGCAAAGAGGTCTGAGATACGGCGAAAGAGAGAGATTTTTAACTGAACCGCCGGCAAATCGTTATGCTGTGGGGTACAGCGCTGATGAATGCCAGGAGCTTGCCTGCCAGGCTATTGGGTGGCAGGTGAGAACGTTTCACACTGTATGGTCTCAGTTTTCTACTGATGCTTTGCCCGTAGATGATGAAGTTACGTCTCGGCACCGAACAGACAACTACAGGGATGTGAATGGTGACGTGGAGATGCTGGATTACATTGTGGGATCAATTGCGGCATCAGCACTCACGCATGTTCCAGTCCGAGCGTCCTCTTGCTTAAGTGCGCCCTTACCGTGGGTTGCAGATAGACTTGAGGCACTAAGGAAAGAGAGAGATGAAAGGTACAATGCTGCGCAGCTTTCTGTTCAGCAGGAAAAAGCAAAGAAGGTAGATGATTGGCTGAACCCATTAGAGCGTAGGTATCGTGATCTTCCGATATCAGTTCAAGAGATGTTTGCTCCGGGGGAGGGATCTAATCTGTCGCGACAAGAGCTACTGGCTGCATCTGGTGTTCTGTCTTTAGATGCTCTGTCTGTCTTTCTTGGTGTTTCTCTTTCAAAGGCTGGAAAGGATCTCGATAAGGCCATTATTGCAGAGATGAGGGCGCAGGGCGTGCGCACCCTGCCCTTACCGAAATCGCATGCGTTGTCATATGGTAGAGCCTCTTTGTCTGAGTATTCTTACCGGGAGTTTTTAGTTATGAGGACCCGCCGAGGTGCCGCGCCCACAGCAGCGGCTTTTGGCGTATCCTATGCGGCGCTTGCGAAGTATGTGCAGGAGGCGCGCCGCGTGGTGTTTAAAGATATGCCATTGCCACTGGCGTTGGCGGGGAAGATTGATCGGGATGCTTTGTGAGAGTCTTATTCCTCAATAACACCAGAGCTGACATTTCGGAGACGGTGCCTGCGGGCTTCGTTAAGAGAGGCGAATGGCGTGAAGTAAAGGCACCCTGCCCCACGGTTCACTGATCCTGTTTTTCCATCTTGCAGGCATAATATTGGGCCGTCGCCTTGGATGGCGTAATCGACAATATTGTGATGCCTGCAGACAAGGCACGATCGCACTGGCGCACCATCCTTAAAATAGGCCGATCGCGCCAATCTGTCTAAGGCTTCAAATTTGGGAAGGCTCAAAGCTTGCGTTGATGCGTGAACAGACTGGAAAGCGCGCCCTGATCTTGGTCGTGTAGCTTCAAATGGGTGCAAAACTTCAAGTTGTATTCTGCCGGCGTGCGAGACGGAGAAAGACATACATCGGCTGGCACAATCAGTGTCAGCACATGTCGTCGCGGGCGCGCCGAGATGTGGCGTCATATGGTGGTAAGAAATTGTAAGGTCGGAATCGTTGATGCCAAGCTTGAGCTTCTCAATGTCCTCATCGCTCTGGATGAATATCTCAATAAGGGGTACTTTGCTTTTTTTCTTTCCCACTGTGACGGGGGAACTTACCACAATCTCAATTGCGAGTTTTGCTTGCCCGCCTGGAGAAAATAAGAGGTCATATCTGAATGGACTATCATGGGCTTCAACTATAGCAGGGCCCATCCCTGAAAGGTTTAGCGTTCGTTTTCGTTTTCGATGGAGGCATTCTCCTCTTAGTATTTTTGACCTCATGGGGCATGCAATCGCCTCGGCAAGCTTGATCAAATAGAGACTTCCGGATGCTGCATTTAGCGCTACGCGCTCGGCAATGACGAGTTTCGCGGTATGGTGTAGTATGCCCTCGGGGGAACAACCTCGCCCTTTTGCTTTGCTTAAATCGCGGTGCCTGAAGTGAGGCCGGATGACTTTGCCCACCGCAGGTAGCATTGGGGTACGACACCTGGGACAGATGAAATCAGATTTATCTGAGATTTCTTTATCGCATACATCGAGGATGGACACGATACGGTCTTGAACGAGTGCGTATGAGCTGATCATTTCACCACCTTAGAAAGTCATTGTGCCCTTTTCGAGATTTTGAAGCCATACGGTATATCAGATCTTGCTATTCCACGCACTAAAGGTGCCTATTGTCGAGCAGGTCGGATCATTGGGAGCTATCTTCCTTATTAGGCAGATAGCCACAAGAGGTGTTCCATGCATACTACGCCATTTTCTCATATTGTCGCGACCGATGAAGCCGTTGTAAGAAATGACAAAAGTATGGGCCGGTCATATTTGCTTATGCGTGGTGGATACTTTTACGGCTCGGCGCAGAGCGAAAAGCATGTGCCGACACCCCAAGGGGAAGCCGTGATGTCAGGCGATAACGGAACACGGGGCCCTTTCAGAAAGGCCTCCGAAGCGCGCGTTGACGCCGAAAGACGTGTATCCAACGCTGTGTTTAATGGTGCAGCTGATAAGGCATGGATGACTGCTGTCAAAAAGTATGGACCAGATTCTGAGCGGGCCCGTCAATATGTGCCGGCACCACTGTCCGAGAAAGATATTTCACTCTATGCTGCAGCGGTAGATGCTCCGCGCAAAAGAAATGTCAGCGTATCAAGTATTGCGACAGATAAGGGTGTTGATCCGCTGACCTCATTCCGCGCACTTGCTGCAAATGGATCTGTTGCGCGAGATGATATCCGACAGCTCGCCGCCGCGTACACGCATCCGGATGAGGACCAACGTCTGGCGATGCCTAAAACCGTGAGACGCGCCCCTGAGGCATATCTGAGTCGAGAAGATTCCGTAAAACTTGCAGCGATCCGTCAGATTGAGAGATCAGGTATAAAAAGCCGCGCAGCAGAGGCTTATGAGGAGTTCGGCATGGCCATTGCCAAAAGGAATGGTGCGGCCTCTGCAATGCCCTTTTTGATGACGTCCTGCAGTCTTGCGCGCGAGCATACGCGAGAGCGTGGACGGGATATTCGTCCTATGCGCAAAGTGGCTGAATCTGAGGTGCGTTGATCGTCATTCAGAGCAGTTTTAGACCCGGTTGTTTTTCCAGTCTCATTCATCCATGTAATGGATAAGAAGCTCTTGAGCTGCTGGAGAAAGTAAGACAGTTGAGCGCACGGCTGCAAGATTTCTAATGGCATTTTCACGCGCCATTTTGACGACCTGCATATTTATTGAATCTATTGTCGCTGTATAGCTTTTATGGTGGATATCTTTTAAACTTTTCGTAATCACCGAGTACGGATCTTCAGTCTGACATTCCTTGCCGGGGACGATAGGATTGCGACGAATATCTGATACTGTGTCACTTATCCGTGACGAAATATCTTCGACAAGCTCATCACAGGCGGTAATTACTTCCCTGCAGGGAAAGCTGCGTTCTTGAGCTGACATGCCTATTTTCTCCGTTATGTCTTACGAAGAAGATGGGCACGATGTGGTCTTGAGAGAAAACTTTACGGGTGGATATGGTAAAGTTAAGACGGGCTTTATTGCCAGCACCCTACTCTGCCTTGTGGTATGCCTCGATGCTTTGTTGTGATGCGTCCGCTTCTTGAAGTAGAGCGGTTAGCTCGTCAGTCGCAGCAAGGCGCTTATGTGCCGAGGCCTCATCGAGGTTCATTGAAACTGTAATTCTGTTATGAAGGTCAGCTTCACGTATGCGCGAAACCATATCGCCCATGAGAATATCGATGAGAGAAAAATAGCGCTCAGCGATCGCATCAAAGGCGCCAGGGTCTTTTGCATCGCACAAAAACCGTGGAGATCGAGGGTTCCCGTAATCGATATACACTTGCCCTGAAGGCTTCAAAGGATCGCTTAGCAGGATCATTTGACTGACCTTTGTTACCACTTCCACCAAATTTTGAGACTTATCGCACTTTGCATCTGTCTTATACATATCCATGGCCTAACTTTGTTTCCTCAAAGCGCTTGAAATGAGCATCTTCGATTCTTGTGGGTTTTTGGGTGTCTTCCTCTTATTAACGAAGGGGAAGACTGCCAAACCTGAGGTCGCAAATTGAACGCCTATGGCAGATGCATAAAGGCGCACAGATATATATCTGTGCGCCCGTTCTTGATGTAAGTGATTTACGCCGCTTTTGAGACGGTTTTTCTATTATTCGTAGAGGCGACATCTTCGGCAACGGCATCAAAGTCCACGTAGAATTTTGTGCCAACACCAACTTCACTGTCGTAGCTAATCGTAGCATTATGGCGCTCAACGATTTGCTTGGTGATGTTAAGGCCCAGTCCGGTGCCGCCAACCTTTCGGATATCTGACGAATCCACCTGAGTAAACTTTCCGAACACGCACTCTTCGGCGCCCTCTGGAATACCCACACCTTGATCTTCCACCGAAATTCGAACCCGATCGCCGATAGCTTCAACACCAACGTTGACGATGCATCCGTCTTCGGAGAATTTAAGGGCATTGGACAGAAGGTTGCTCATAACTTGGATAAGGCGCTTTCGATCACCTGAAATATAACAGGCATCTTCGCAAGTGAAGGTTGTGACCTGAATATCCAGCTTACTTGCGTAACCTGCAGTGGCCTCCACGGCTTCTTGTACCAGATCGTTTGCATCAATAGGAGCGAACTGAAAAACCATTTCACCTGCTTCGAGCTTCTGGAGATCGAGGAGATCTTCAACCAGCGCACTGAGGCGCTGACCATTGCGGGCTGCAATGTTAAGTGCTGGTTTCAGCTTTGGTGGCAACTCACCAAGCTTGTCAGCCCTGATCAACTCAAGGGAGCCAATGATAGATGTAAGAGGCGTGCGAAGCTCATGACTGACGATACTAAGGAATCTTGACTTAACTTCTAATGCAGCCTTGGTGCGCTCGTTCTCTTCTTTAATCGTTTTTATATATTCAATCTGCTGCTGGTAGCCGAGATAAAATTTCAGCGCTATGTCGGCAATGAAGTAGAGCACGAAGACGATCGTAAAGAACTCCAGCCAGATGTTGGAGCTGATCGGGGGCGCATACTTGAATATATCGCTTACCGCGAGATACAAGAACGTGACGCCGTACACCGACAGCCGCAAAAGCAGAATGCCCAGCATTTGACTGTTGTACATGGCAGCAAAAACGGAAGCCGAAATAAGAAAAAAGAACGGAGTGAAGTTTCCAACTGCGCCCTCTTGAGACGCAATATTGATGATAAAGGCAGAGATCGCTACGGCACTGAAGGCCGTGTTGATGGCGATGCGCTTGAAAATTCTCCGCCCTTCGATCGGATCCGTTCCATCCCAGTTCTTGGACTGCCGACCCAAGTGTACATCAAGCATCTCAGTCAAGACCACTGCGGCATAGAACGCGAAGATAGAAATCGGGTCGAAGTAGAGGGCTGTAAGCGCCGCAGCGGCGAAAAAGCTACCCTGCCTCTTCCAGATAAGCTGATTGGCAAGGACGATGTAATCCTTGATCTTCCGCTCACGACCTTCCGGACTGAACCAGTCACTCCGGATTGCCTGGAATATGTTTGGAGCCTTCATTTTAGCCTCTGCTCTTTTGTTGTTAATGAATCCTACCTTATCAATATGTTTTTAGTATGTTGCTCATCGACATTTGCGTGGCATTTGAGGGAAAAGTTTGAGGCATAGGCATAATTGATCCTCACACTGAAAGGCGCAGCCCTTCGAGCGTTGATCTCATATGCGATATTTGGGACAAAACGAAGGGTCCGGCTTAAGCCACCTTAAACCGAACTCTTTTAGATGCAACATAAATTCCTATCAGTGAGGGAAAATCAATGTTAGCATGTGGGAACTCATCCATAGGCCCAAAGACAGGGTTGCGCGATAAAACTGCATCTCTTTGCGCAGGGAAGTTGGCAGTGAGTAGATATATTGGCTTTTTCAGGCTCGGATAACTGCGAGGCTCAAGCTCCATCTGGTACCCGAGATATCGACGATAGAAGGCTGTATGCTCGGATCTAACTGGGGCAAGAGCTAAGTCAACTTCGTAGTTCATTGCCGCAAGAAACGGAATTCGGAGGGCAAGAAAGTGCAACGGAATGCGCCCTTTTCGGGCTGAAGGATCGATCACAAAGCGCGTTGGATCAAGGACTGTTTGACCCTGCTCAACTCTTTCCATGAGTTCTGGAAAGACCTCAAGCGTTGGGGATATGGGTGATATTTTGGACACCAAGTGCAATCGTAGTGCTGCTGAAATCTTACCATCCATAACAACAGCGACGTGGACGCAGTTCTCGGTCTCATCAAATGGGTCTGTCATGAGGCCACGATCATTTTCAGCAATCGAGTTTTCGGCTCGGTAGCATGTGTAGCGCAGGCGGTATATATCCTCGAGATCCTGAGTGGTGGTTGGTACCTTGTAGCGGACGTTTTTTAACGCCTCGATGACATGCTGTTCCATGATTGGTTTTCTGCCTCTGGTCGATTATTTTTAATTGCGCGACACACGATGAGATCACTGTGATCACGATAGACGGATTGCTGCCTGATAATTTCAAATCCGGCTGCAGTTACAGACTCTGCGATCTCTGTCGCACTGTGAGTCCAGTAAACGCCCTTCTTTTGAGCTTTGAGGATTGCTTTGTTCTGCTTGGCAACCTCTCGGCCTTGCCAGAAGATCTTTAGGGCCTCTTTAAGCCCGTGCTCTCTTCTAAGCTCTGAGAACAGATAAGCGCGCCAGTCGCTTACATTCATGTAGCGACCCAAATCGATAAGGTAGAGGTGCCCGCCTGGCCTTAGCAATCTATGAAGATCGTTGAGTCGTTCAGCTTGCCCGGGCATTGCGTAAAGCGCATGGACACAGATAACGAGATCGGCCGTTCCTGATGCCTCAATATTCTCAAGCGCTATCGAGTTGAAGGTGACATTGTCGTATGAGGCCAGCTTAGACTCCGCTGAACGGATCATCTGAGCATCTGGCTCCATGAGATGTATCTTGCTTTCAGGGCAGTTGCGCGCAGCTATCTCAGTATAGTTTCCAGTTCCGCCGCCGATGTCATAGATCACATTCGGGGCTTCAATAGTGCCAAGGAACGCCTCAAAGTCATGCAAAAGTGCCTGATATTCAGGATTGTGATCAGAAAGAAGATCATACGCAGAAGAGTAGGCACTCCAGTCGGCCCGCACCGCCCGATCTGTCGAGGAAAGCTCTTGATTTTGTCCGTTTCTGGCTTCTGCATGGGCGGGCAAGGTCATATAGTGAGGTCTCCGGTGCTGGATTAAGACGCCCTTCTAACAGGCCCTTTACTAACAGTATTTCGTTCCCCGCGGCCACCGCCGCAAGTCCTTTTATGCACATTGTGACTAAAAAGCGCCGCGCACATCTGCCTTACTGCCATCATCAACCTCAAGCTGATTTGGTTCTGATAAGTCGTCAACCTCAAATGGCATCATATACTTAACACAACATACAGTTAGGTATCGAGTAATGCTTCGACATGTAGAGCTTAGTGTCGTGAATACTGCAATATTGAATGATCAGCGCTCGATGGATCGATGAGGCCAGACTTCATAATGCCCCACCGCGTTGCGAAACATAAATGTGACACCACAAGGGCAAAGATGCCTGATTTGACCGGAAGAAATCACCGATAAGCCAAAAAACAAACCCATTTTCCAGCGACAAAAGACCGAATCGAAAAGTTTCGAGAAATCTGGAGTTGTGATGAAAGTGTTCGTTGTTTGTGATGATCCGGCGGTACAGATAGCAGGGCATGATGATGCCCTGGCGCTGGATATGGTTGCCCATTATTTAGGCATGGCATCGCATGACAATGATAATAGCGCTCCTTCCGTGTTTGTTGCTGGCGATCGCACAGAGCACCCTGTTGATGTACGGCAATCATTTGACCCAAAGCCAAACTCGGACGCTTTTGGCACCAAGAGACGCAACATAAGTGTTAGAGGCAGAAGTCTTCAGACGGCCTCGTACCGAAGACGGCTGCGGCATAAGTCATATCGACCTGTCTTGGCAGTGTCCGAAAGACCGGCCGCCAGAGTTGCGCTGCGAAGGCGCGGCATCCTGAGCAAAACCCGTCGGCTTCACCAGACCAAAGATACCCTTTAAGAAAACACTCTTCGCAGGGCTTGCAGGGCCTATAGTGCTATTGAGCGTGCCTCGCTTACCGCTGCATAGTGTCTGACTATTCCGCTTCACCTGCTGTTTGTTAAAGGGAGGGGCATAGCCTATTCCGGCCTATGCCTTTTCAAGGTTCAACCTTGGAGGCACACTTCTTTGTGGGGTTTCGCCATATTTGAAAATGCAAAGCCAGGTTGGCCATGATGATCAGGCTTAATCCAACGATGGCGTTCACGGGAACCTCTGCTTCAGTTATGACGCTAAGCAGAATAATCGATGCGGCTGGCGAGAAATATGGCAAGGCGGCAACTGCAGGTGTCCGTGTTGTATATATTGCCCAACACCAGACAAGTTCGGCCAAAATATAAGTGAGAGCCCCTATCGCAGAGAGAAGGGCTAAATCCATGGTGCTGATTGAATGGGTTGGGAACACTGAGACCCCAAAAAGCATGAGGATAGGTGTGGCAACCGAAAAGGATAAGGTATTGGCGATGGACACAACAATAAAGCTTGCCTTTAGCTTACTGCCTATCACGTTTCCAACGCGTTCGAGTGCAAGGCTGAGAAATGGTAGATAAAAACCTGAGCCAAGAGCTGCAGCAAGAGCAAAGAGTAGAAGGTGGGGACTGTCATTTTCGCCGCTGGCCGTGATGGCGGCTCCAAAGAATGCTATGGCGAGAAAAGGGTATTCTCGTCGCGCGAGTGGTCTTTGAAGATGAGGCGCAAAGAGTCGCATCGCGAAGATTGCAAAAAAGGGCCAGGTGAAAGAGATGACGGTTACCTGAGCTGAGGCCGATCCTGACAATCCGGTGTAGAAAGCGATATACCATACAGAAAGCAAGGCGCCCGCAAGTAAGCTGTGCATCAAGGTGGATCCAATTGCTCCGGATTTGGCAAGTCGCGCCAGATCTGCGCGCAGCAAGACTCCACCTAATAGAGACACCAAAATAGATACAAGACCCGCACAGAAGAAGATTTATCCAGGGGAGAGAGTATCTTTGAGGGCGGAAACATAAATTGGTTTTAAGCTCCACAGAACTGTCGCAAGGATCGCGCCGGCACAGCCCAGAACAGCTTTAGGCATGAGGGCAGCTCTGGATGTGAAAGGAGAGATACATCTTTCCGAGTTAGGGTAAATCCACGCCTCTCAAAATGCGATCCAAGAGCAACCCTCACAGGCTTAACTGACCCACCCCTTTTTCTAAATATTCTCACATTTTTTCTGAAAGATAAGCTCGGGACCTAATTCCTCTCGGAGGAAGAGTCCGCCAGTAAAATGCTCGCCTCGTTTAAATCCGAGGAGAGCCTAAGTGCCTGATACTGCGTCTGTTAGCAACAATATACGTCAATATGATGCACCCCCAAATTCAGGAAAATTATCTTCAATAGAAATGTTTGCTGGAGGCGGCGGCCTTCTGCTGGGTGGGGAGGCGGCAGGGATTTCCACAAAGGCAACCTTTGAGCGAGACTCTCACTCATGCGTCACCCTGCGAAAAAATCTTCATAAATTCATCGATGTTCATGAGTCAGATGTGCGAGACATTGATTTTTCGGCCTTCGGCGGCGTGGATGTGATTACCGGTGGCCCGCCTTGTCAGCCGTTCTCATCTGGCGGTAAAGGGTTGGCGTATGATGATCAGCGCGACATGTTTCCTCAGGCTGTGCGGGCTGTGCGCGAGGCGCGGCCCCGGGCATTCATTTTTGAGAATGTTAAAGGCCTGACGAGATCAGCATTCAAAGATTACTTCTCCTACATTGTTTTTCAGATGTCATATCCAACGATGGTCTCAACGCCGACTGAGGACTGGAAGGAGCATTACCAAAGGCTTAAGGCTCACACTGAAACCAATGAACCGGAGTATGTCGTCAAGACGCAGCTCGTAAATGCAGCAGATTTTGGTGTCCCTCAGCAGCGTCATAGAATTTTCTTTGTTGGAATAAGGTCAGATATCGAGGCAAGATGGGAGGGTATTTTCCAAACTCACTCCCTTCGATCCTTGGCGTGGAATAAAGCGCATGGCTCATATTGGGATAGGCACGAGATTCCAGTGAGCGAGCGAATGCTCAATCGACGGGAGGAAGCAGCCCTACGCAAAATGAAATATCCTCCTTTAGAGATGCCGTGGAAAACAGTTCGTGACACGATTTCTGATTTGCCAGCTCCATGCGCAATAAACCCAACGGGATGGGAAAACCATGTCCTGCAGAAAGGCGCGAGATCGTATCCTGGCCACACTGGAAGCCTGTTGGATGAGCCATCAAAAGCTTTGAAAGCTGGCGTGCATGGAGTGCCGGGAGGTGAAAACATGATCCGTCTTTTTGATGGGTCTGTGCGTTATTTTACCATTCGGGAGGCCGCTCGAATTCAGACATTCCCTGATACTCACGTTTTGCACGGTTCTTGGTCAGAGGCCATGAGACAGCTCGGTAATGCGGTGCCTGTGGAGCTTGCCCGGGTTGTCTGTGATAGTGTCTGTGATGTGCTTAAATGACGGCTTCTTGTACATCCAATGGAGTCCAGATTAATCATAGAGTGATTTCGGCGCTGGCCTTGGGCGATAGTCTTGGGCTTCCGTTTGAAAATCTAAAGCCTGCTCATGTATCGAGAATTTTGGATAAATCCGACATAACGCAAATCACGCTTTCAAATGGGGCGGCCCTTGTGAGCGACGATACTGAACACGCATTACTGACAGTTTTGGCGCTTGATGAAGCGGAGGGGAGTTCTGATCTTTTCGAGCAGTCTCTGGCTCGCCACCTTGCAAACTGGTGCCGCGCTTGCCCTCCAGGCATAGGTGGCGCCACTCTGAAATCTTGTCTAAAATTGATTTTAGGTGTGAGTGCATCGAAGTCTGGCGTCTTGTCAGCCGGAAATGGACCGCTAATGCGCGTTCCAGTGATTGCGCTCAAATATCGCGGACATTCTGAGACAAGAAAGGCGTTCGTTAAGATATCAACACGTATGACACATACAGATCCTCGTGCGACCGCAATGTCACTTTTTCTTTCTGAGGTTATGGTTCTGGCCAGTGAGAAAGATTTAACTTGGGAAGACGTTCGTTCCTGTTTCATAGAGGTATTGGAAGACTGTCCAATTTCTGAGAAATACGCTGCAGAAATGCAGTCTAAGATGGTTGCAATTGGGGCATATGACCCGTGTACCGCAACTCCTCAAGACGCCATGAAGTCGATTGGCTGCGCAAAAGGAGTGAGCGGGTATATCTTGCCATCGGCGATCGCTGCGATTTGGTTTTCAATAAAGGCTCAAGGCGATGTGGGTGAGGCACTTCGATTGTCCATAGAAGCGGGAGGCGATACTGACAGTGTCGCGGCAATTGCCTGCGCTCTGACTGCCTGCTCGCCTTTTGCGGTGATGCCGAGAGGCAATATCAAACCTTTCGCAGGTGCATGGGCGGGCGGAAACAGAATACCTCAATATGCTGCGATTCTTAGCGCTGTCGACAATTCAAGCCCTGAGATGATTGCTGCGCCACCGGTCGGGGAGCAGTTTAAAGACAACATGCGTGCATTCTTCGCGATGATGCGTCATATCTTGTGGCGCCGGTTATTCTAAGGCTGGATTGATATAGTACAGGTAAAGATCGTTGACGAGGCTCAGATCGAGCCAGCGCCTTGTTAATTGGACTGGCTCAATCCGTTGGAGATTGCGACCCTGTCAGTCGCGCGCTGTATCCTGAACCTGGTGCCTCTTCTTGCTATGAGGTTCAACTCCCTCAATGCTATTGGCCACAAGTGAAATAGCTTTACCCAGATTGGCATCAGGATGGCTGCCGGCCATCTTCAGCATTCGATCTCGTTGTGCATTCACCACTTGATCATTGTGCTTGCTGTTAACGGCCCAGCGAGACGAGGCAGCCCAAGCATTCCACTCGCGACCTTCAGGAGATCGTTTGTCGGTCAAGCTGGCCACGATTTCTTGTGTCTCAGCAAACCGTCCGAGTGGGGTGGTGTTTTTGTCTTCAGCCAAAACGGCGAGGGACCTGAGTCCATCGGCTTTTCTGAACTCCTCGAAGTTGCTGGTGCGCTTTGTGTGACGCTTAAAGCCCTCAGGAATGCCATTGGCATTTCGAGTGTTTGGGCTTACGACATAGTTGGCAGCAATCACCTGAGATCCGAGTGACAAAGTGGCATTTCGGTTAAAGGTATCGCCCCCAGTTTCAAGCATTTCAACACCAAGACGCATGTTTCCCGATTGAACGGTGCTTGGCTTTTGTGGGGTCTTGAGCTTCTCAAGACCGTCAGGCTTGAGGATGACTTGCTGAATGTTATAGGCCGTCGGAAGATGCGGGGCCATCGAGTGCTCAGTCTTCACGCTCCAGTTCGGGGTGAGGTCTTTAAGGTCTGCAGGCGAGAACTCATATGTTTCTTTACCACGCAGGGAGCCCGAAATCAGTGCATGACTTGCAGATTTGGGTGTCTCATAAGTGGATTTGAGAAAGTCTGAAAGCTCTTTTGGATCAGTGAAGGCAACCTTAAGATTATCATCTTGTGTGGTTGCTTCCGAAATTTCCTTCATCTTCAACAGTTGGGTTCGGGTGCTGCTGGCGATATTGTCAAAGTCGAAGTTGCTTTTCCAAGCACTTTCATCTTTGCCGAAAATTCTCTTGCCAGTTTCCTGATGAGCCTTAGCAATGGTTTGGAACAGTGCTTTGTTCTCTTCGATTGGAGATATATCAGCCCAGCCTTCCTTTGAGGCATCCCAGGGCGTATCGGCGCGTTCACTGCGCAATGCATGCGAACGATGATCGACCAGCCAGCTTGTATTTTTGTCGATCGTCAGCTCATGAACTGTAATGGGGGCTTTTGTATTTGTCTCGATGCGGTGAGAGGTCAGCTTCAAGTTAGGGTCATTATAGTGGCTCATACCAAAATCCATTTTATATTTTCAATATGGAAATATGGCTTTAGTGGATTTGTCGCACATTCGTAATGGTGATCTGGAGAACTCTAAGGCAGTGATGCAGGGTGCTTAGGAGATTTTGGAGGAATTGCTTTCCAGTAGCGATGGTTATTCAAGGCGCTCAGTCAAGGAGCAACCCTGTGATCATCGACCGTACTCACCGTTCCAATTCCCGATTGCGAACAGACTGGCGTGCCGGAAAGAAGCAGCATCGAACCACTCTGCGTCGCCATTGCTGACCCCAGGCTTCAAGAGTAAACACGACGGCGATGGGGAGTACAATAAAGACGAGTACAAGAAACAAGGCGCCCGCGCAAAGTGCTGCCACATATGCTGATCCAGGCTCCATGACGCCGGAAATCTAAAGGTAGCCAGTCCAGGTGATTGGACCTAAAAGGCTGAGGATGATAAAATTTTGCATCATGTCTGCTTTTCTTGAGGTGCGATTTCTGTCGACCTGAATTGATGTATCAGATTTCGGCGCGGTAAATTTACATCTTTGATCCGAAGAAATGGATGCCGGCCTGATGCGCATTCGCATAAATGATTGCGACTTCCTTCGATGCAAGCCCCCATCCAACATAGACGCCGTCTGGTTTGTACTCCACGCGCCAACCTGCAGGGATCAGTCCATCAGGCTTTGTGATCTGCTCAATGGCATATCCGTTGGGGATCTTTGTGTGGTTCTTGCTGAGCGTTGGTGCATATGGTTTCAGCTCTCCGCCTGCAACGAGGTCGTCTTGATACACGAACTCATGTTCCTCAAAATCTTCCCCCTCAAGGCAGATGCAGACTTTGCCGTCTTCATCAAGGTAGATGTCTCGCACGATTCCTACGCAATCGTCCCATGTGGCGACATCGCCAGTTTCAAATTTAACTTCTTGCTGAGCAACGGCAGGGTTCATTGAGGTGCCTTCTTTAAAATAGTTGAGTAGCAGATGATCGCCATACTGCATGAGTTTTCTCTTTCCAGGTAGGTTTGGCAAGTCTTACCATAGGACAAACCTGATTGACGCGGTGCAAAAGCAAGCCGCGTCAATCAGGTTCATTAAATGAGATCCTGCCTGGTTAAACGGGATTTCCACCTACGGGTCGAAAAATCTGCCCATGCAATATTGCTTGCGTTTATAATGTCTGTTGTCAGGTCTGTACGCATATTTTTATGAACATTTACAACACTACCGTCTGTTAGAAATATTTTTACGATACCGCCGCCGTTGCTTGCAGATAAATAGTGCGCGTATAATACGTCTTCCGGTATAATGCTGTAGCTGCTATTGTTGCCGGCAATCACGATGCAGTCATCTTTCATGTAGCCGATTTCGACATGATTTTTTCTTATTACATGCAGTACAATAAACATTATGAACCAGAAGAATGCTAAAAACACACCTATGTTCATCAACATAAACCCCAAGAGGGCAGATTCTGTAGACCAAAGGGGTGCCGTGAAAAACATTGTAACAATGCCGGCAAAACTCAGATGAACGATTGATAATGCTGCGCTGTTGTTCCGTATATTTTTACGTGTTCGCTCTTCAAGAAGGTGTTGATCTTGTAACGTGGCATTGATGGGTTGCATAATTCGCACATCATTTCGTTTTAACTTTGGTAAGATTGTTTCAAGGAGACAAACCTTTCCGCCTTCTATTGTACCATTGGTGACTGTATAACACTCATCTTTTGTCCGAATAATAAAGCTTGCGAGCTTCCGCATTTCTTCATTCGATATGTAATCGGATTTCGTATCCCAGGCGACCGCAAGAATGTCGCTCATATTAAACTGTCGATCGGTTCGATACGGGCTTTTCTGGTAATCGCTGACAACGCGGTGGTTGTTGAAAAGTGCAGTATAGATTGCATCCGATCTTAATCTCATAGCAAGATTGCCGTTGTTTATTTCGATTTTTGTCTTGTCGTGTAGCGCCGCATCAAGCCTCCAATAACTGATGAGCATCACTGCCCCAAAAATCGTTGCGACTTGCCAGATGCCTATGCTTAGAAAATGAATAAGCCCTGCTGCGGCAATAGCAATTGCGATTGAAGACCTTAGTATAGACTTGCGTTTCTGCAGTCTATTCGCTTTAAAAATTTCGCTCATAGCCCGTGCTTTTCAGGATACTTCTTAACATAAATAAGTCGCAACTTAACTGCCTGCGAATTGCTGAGCGATATATTAGTGACTCGCAGTGATACTGGACCTGTCCCGTTTATTTAAATTTTAAGACATTGGGGCACCAAACTCTTGTTGGTTATGAGCGCTTGGCCAGGCGGAACACTACCTACTATATGACATTATTAACAGAGTTTAGAATCATGATTGCGAGACTTTTCGGAAAAAACGCAGATATTCTTGAGGGGGCGGCTGATCGTGCGCCGGTCGATAAGAAGGTATTGGGTATCTTTGATGGCTACGGGCTTTTGGACCGCAAGAGCATTAAGACGGTCGCAGATGCATCACAAGCGGTAGGGCGGATGTTTGCTGAGCCCGACTTTGATATGGAGTTCTCAGGTCGTTCAATAGCGTCCAGTTCCAGGCGCCTTGATCCTGAACAAACGCGCCAAATGGGAAAAATCATATCGGCGGCTTTACCGGAGGATACTAAGAAGAGATTTTTGCATCAGGCGGCTGGTGTCGGCGCCGTCGGCATTATTTCTGAGATGATCGATCAAAAAGATGCAGTGACGACTGCGCCTGAGACGGTGAATATGATGGCCGATAGAGCCTCAGAAAAACATCAGTCAGAAGTCTTTTTGAGGCTTCATCAAGAAGGCGCTGTTCATGAAAATTCACCTGCATATGTGATGATCATGTCGGGTGATTTTTCTGGCGCACGGGATGAAATTATCTCCGGAGCAGACCCCGCTGCCCGCAATGAGAATGGCAACACCTTGCTGCATGCGGCAGCTTTTGTGCAGAATTCAATGATGGCAAAAACCGTGATTGAGCACGGCCCTGTGGGCTTGGTTAATCAGCAAAATGACGACGGGAAACCCTTCTTGTCTATGGCCTTTGACCCGAACGTTAGCACAAAAATTGACGAGTGGGGAAATGATATTCCTGTAGATACTGATATTGAGCGTATGATTGATTTGGGCGCCAAGCACGGGTTTGACTTCAATCAGACTGATAAAGATGGCAACACTCTATTGCACGATTTTGCTGGCTGTCGTCAGAGTTTTGACTGGCTTAAAACTTCAGATGGTTCGCGCAACTTCATTGAGGGAGCAATCACAAGTCAGGGCATCAACAAAGAAGCTGTGAACAATGCAGGCCAAACAGTTGGCGATGTGGCGCTGGAGAACAACTGGCCTGAGGTTTCCGCCAATATGGCGGGTCTCGGGTACTTGCCCAGCACTGATGAAGGCTTGACTAAGGTGATCGATAACGCCCTTCTTCACGGCAAGGGGAAGGCGTTGCGTTATATGGAGAACGCAGGTGTTGATTGGGTGGAGTATGTGGGTGGACCTGAGGTTGCTCCGTTTCACGTTGTGCTGGAAGCGGCGAAGACGAAGTCAGACGGCCCAGTCAAGGCAGCACGCGAGGCTGGTTTGAACTTTGATGTGCGTAATGAGAAATCCGAAACACCATTCTCGGTGGCTCGAGACATGTCCTGCAACAAGCAGACAATGAATGTTTTGAGAGAGATCAAAATGGACATCGTTTCTGAGGACATCCAAAAAAAGGCGCAGATAAAATCCGAAGCGATCAACGACAAGAAGGCAAGCCGCAAGGCCGAGATGGATCTGCGCGGATACGCCATCTGATCTGAAGTGGTTTTTAAGATGTGACTTTGTGCAAGGTGAGGGCCAGTCACACATTGCCCTTTCTTATGATGGTCAACATTAAGAAAGGCGCGATCCGCAAAGATCGCGCCTGTTCCATATCTTGATAGATTATATTTTGTCTGAGACGTCGGTTCGGCGTTGAGATCTTTGTCGTTACTATCCGTTGCCGAGCAGCGTCATCGCATCATCTTGGCATTCCTCATCTCCACCGTCTTGCGCATCAAACTGGGCAGCCTTTTGTTTAAGGACCTCCAGTGCGTCGGCTCGGATCAGGGCCATATCAGGGCCGCCGTCTTGCTCAATAACTGTGACAGCAGCGCTGTCGTCGCCTTCCAGGTGATCAGCAATGGCGGCTTTGAGGGCATTCATGGTTTTGTTGGACATCGTCTTTCCTTCGGGTTAATCCGCAGAGGCGGAAGATAGCATTCAAAGAATATGCTATCTTTCCGGCTCTTCGGAAGGCGCCCCTAATTTGGGCTTTGCAAGCTTCTGTTTGGCCTCTTGTTCCATCATTCGGTCATATCTTACCTTAGCGGCCGCCTTTATACGATCTTCTCGAGATGGTGTGGAGATATTTGCATTCGACTTAATACCGGCCATGGCATCTCGACCTTTGAGTTTGAGGATGTCCTCTTTCCAATCGGTCTCGACCTGCTTCTTGGCTGGCTTCACTTTAAGAGCGATGGCCTCTTTGGATATTTGGGCCGCCATAGAAGCGGGAAGCTGGCCGTGAATGCGGGCGTCTCCGCCACGCGACTGATTGTTGCGCTGAAACCGTGGTCCGTCCAAATATACGACGTTCTGTTCGGCAAGGTTGATCCAGCTGTCCTTTTCATCATCAAGCCTGTCAATCCCACGCTTCAGGCGATCATCTATGCGCCGACAGTTTGCGGCGTTTTCTTTCGAGAGTGATGTTATGGGACAAATGATAGCTTTTCGACCGGCGGTGGCGACCACCACGCAGTTGCGGGCTTTTCCGTCTGCCTTTGGTTCATTTTTCCAGAAAAAGTCTGCCCGCAGGACGGTTCCTATCTTAATCTTTTGATGTGGAGTCATGGTCTATCTCGCGCTTGATGTTTCAGCGAGGGAGATAGTGCATAGATATGAGTCTTGTGCAGAATGCCTGTTCTGCTGTCACTCGCTGAACTTAACGAGCGATTTGTCTATCCGAGTGGATTTCACCCGTCGTCTTCCTGCTCAGATAGCCCCCTCAGATATATGCCGTCCCTCATTGATCAGAGTCCCAAGTCTGGCGACGTCTCAGATGCCCGAGATGATCGTGAAAGCCTTCTTTTGGATGAGATCCAGCTTGCGATGGTTTGAGAGAGGTTGACTTGCACCTTCGAGTATCTTGAGCCCGGCCTCAGTGGCGATGGGATAGTCGTCTGAGTGTTGCGCCTGGCGCAGCTGAGCGATGCACGTCACGATACTTTTGCCAAACAGGGGAAGATCTACACCATTTGCACCAATCATGAAGCCCGGCACGGGCTTCTGGTGGCGATAGTAGGTCTGAAAGATGAGGCCCAGAAGACGCAAATCTTCAGTCTCGGGCAGAACTGCCGCAAAAATATATCGCCAGCTGTCAATCGAGCTCATGAGGATCTGAACGTAGCCATCACCCCTCAAAGTGATACGAAGGTGTAGCTCCTCAGTGCAGCGACTGATGAGCCAGGGCTCGATTTGAGCAAAGCGCAGCTGGGTTCCAGGTGCCGGTACGCTGGCGGGATCTATGGGTGCCATATTTCGAAAGGCAATATAGTCTTTGAAAACAGCGGGGGCCGGAACCAGCGACGATAGATTTATCGATCGAGAATAAGAAGGCAGGAGCGCGCTGTGCATATCAAGGATATGCGTGCGCCCTGCCCTTCACAAAAATTGAAATTCACCTGGACTTTTGTGCCTGATAAATACGTCTCTGCTTCGCTCCACATCTGTCCAATCTGAAGGTGCAGTTCGTGGTCAAACTCTGCGCGAAATAGGGTTCTGAAATGCTGTGAATCTCAGCCAAAGTGTATAGAGAAGATGCCGACCCGAAGATGCGGATTGCTTGGCGAGGGCAATACGGTCGTCAAGTGTCGGAGATAATCGTAAATACCGGCCTCATAGTCAGCCCTACTTTGTTGTGATTTGAGATTTGTCGTGCGGCGCCTTCAAGAAGATTCACGCCGCCTTCGATGGCCGGGTGATAGCCGCGCGCCCTTTCGGTGTCGCGCATTTCCTCGAGATTTTCGGCGAGATCTTTGCCAAACAAGGCAAAGTCCAGCCCCTTGAGTTTGAGTGTGAAGTCCGGCCACGGCCGACAGTGATCATAGATGGTATGCAAAAACAAACCTAAGAGGCGCAGGTCTTCCTGCTCAGGCAACACGGCTGCGAGAATCCGCCCCCAGATCTCGACAGAGCTGAGCAATATTTGAATATAGCCGTCGTCGCGCAGCTCCACGCTCACAAAGATCTCACCTTGGCATCGCTCGATCAGCCAAGGTTCAATTTGTGCAAAAGAAAGCCGAGTGCCTGGCTTTGGCATGCTGGTGGGATCAATGGCAGCCATCTCCCGATATGCATAGCATTCACTCACCGATGCCGGAGCCGGGACATCGACGGGTGAATCCGCTGGGCCGTCGCCTGAAAGGATCTGATGAGCTTGCAAAGGAAGCATATGGATGGTGGCCTAATTGAGCGTTCACGACAAGAGCCTTAAGGGGGGGGGCTTAGTCACTTGTGCAGTAATATTTTGACTTAATGTAACACCCCGAAAAGGGGTGTTACAGGATCAGTTCCAAGATTTGCGCGCAGGGCCCAGAACGCGGAAGGCGCCGCGCTTTGCAATGTGCGCAGGGAGTTTACTGGCTTGATGCTCTTTGAGGCTCATCATGACAAAAAGGGCTGCGAAGGTGCTTACCAAAAACCCATAGAAGAAGTCTGTATAGTAAAACGTTGCAGCAGCGGCGATAATGAAAATGGCAGGTAGGCCATATTGATCCGCAGTATGGCGACGTGTCGTGGATGGCACCACTTCCGTCTCGGGCGTGACCTGCCGGTAGCAGAGCGGGCCGGTCAAGACCGCATGGTCCTCAAGTACTACATCAATCGCTTGCATTGTCGGGTGAAAGATCAAGTTTTGCCAGTTTGTCCAACCGCCAAAATTGATCACTTCGATATTCCCGCCGTGGGCAAAATCAAGCGTCGCCCCGGCCTCAAGGAATTCAAAGTCCGCCATATCGCCAGGCGGCACGAAACCTTTCCAAGTCATAGCTTTGACGCCGGAAACGTCCCCAGGTGTCGGGGCGAGCGGAACGATGTCGTGCTTGGGATTTCCGAAAGTGTAGGTTTTGGTCATGATAAATCTCTTCGTTATAACAGTGCTATCAATAATATTTTCGCGTTTGATCTCGCGCGGAAATCCAATTTCAAAAATCGCCGTGGGAAAGGCTCGAAAATAGATTTGATCGACGCCCCGCAGGCTGGGCGAAGAAGAGATATATGACCAGAGACTTATCCTGTTTGAAAAAGCCTTGCGGAATTTGATCGGTCAGGAGCGCCTGACCTTAGGCCGATCACGTCAATAGCTGCGCCCTGCCTCACTGTACCGGAGGCCAGCGTCAGCTGGCGCCAAACCTTCAGGTGAGGAGGGCGTTATACGTCGCGCAGACAGACCACTGGAAGGTAATCGCTCATATAGTTTTCTCTGTTATTTCTGGCACGCACAAAGCCATTGCCCCTTTTCTGGAAAATGTTCAGGCCACTGCCGCCGCTTGCCTCCCAGGGCTGCCAGACATAGTCGCTTGTTGGAAACAAGGAGCTCGCCTCCATGCCTCTCCAGTCGTCTGTAACGCCCAGATACCAGTCGCTGTACCCACCATGGTTCAATCGATTGCAAACACCTTCAGCGGTTGTGTGGTAGTCAACTCTTGTGACGACACTCAGAGGAAACATATGGTATTCACCCGCATCTGGGCCGGCAAAACATCCCAGATCTTCGCCAATCTGCGCAGGCAATGCGGCATCGGGTCCGCAAGGCCCAACGCCCGCGCCCTCATCCTCGGGTTGCGCCGCGCCCGCACCCCCGGTGAGCGATGTGTCTGCTGCGATTTCCATCTTGCCCTCGAGCGTCGTTGAGGCTGTCGTAAAAGTGTCATCGACATTGACGCCAAGACGGAAGACAGCCGCAATAGAGACGACTGAAACCAGACCCACCACCATCGCATATTCAACAAGGGCTGCCCCTTGGCTTTTCTTGGCTGGCGCCTTTGGGTCTTTTCTTCTTGTTCTCAGCATGCTGGGTAACTTCTGCTTTAAGGTCTGCTCAAGGAGAAGTAATCCCAGCAAGAGGGCCCACAAAACCCATATCTGCAGGCGCAAGTGCCTATAAATTTTAGGAGTGGGCCAATATGTGGCCAGCGTACGGGAATGAGGATTACACAGCGCTGGCCCCGCAGGCGCAGAGCCTATTTCTGATCCGAGGATTTTGAAACCCCGCAGCCCGTCCGGTTTTTTCTTCCCGGCTTTTTCTTACCGCTTTAAATAAAGCATCCCACATTCTTGGTATCCCTGCCGCTTCCAGCGGCAAGTAGAACCAACAGGAATGCCCCATGAAAATTCGCGACACCTCTCTGCTGTACCGCTTCGCCAACCTTTTGAGGACCAAGGACGCACCCCCGATGAAAGACGCCTGCGAGGTCTTTGCGCACGCGGGCTTTCTGGCCTTGGGTCTATTCTCTATCTGCTTTCTGGCGGTCGGTTTCACCTTTGGGCTTGGCTTAATTGGCGCCACCTCACTCGCGGCTCTTGGGGTAGTAGAACCCACCAGCAAGGCCCTTGCCGTCCTTATGGCAGTGGCTGCGGGCATCGTGCCGGTCGCGGCTATTGTGCTTGCAATCATGGGTGCACGCTTGTGCTGCATCAGGGTTAAAGCTGAGCGGCTCGAGGGCACAGATTTTTACAGGTTTGCGACCTTCCACGTAAGCAAGGATTGTGAGCCCTCCAAAACGCTTTGGGGCCTTCTTGGCGATATGCTTTATTCTGTGCTGATCATTTCGATCCTTACAGTTATGGCACTCTTTATCATTTTCGCGATTGGTGTGTTTACCATGGCTGGCTTTGGGGTCGAGCACGCAGCTGAGCCGGGCTTTGGCAGAGTTCTCAAAGTGTTTGCGCACGGCATGCCGGTCCTTTTTGCGGGCGTCGCGTCCTTCTACGCTGCGCGCTGGATCTGCAAGCGCGCCACCGTCGAGATCGCCGCCGAAAGCTAAGCCTGCGCCGACGATCGCGCGCTCAAGCCCCGGTCTCGCATCGGGGCTTTTTTTGATCTCCCGCCTCCGCGTTTGGCCGCAAACTCACCCCTTCCGGAGAGCTGGTTTACGCGCCTCCGAGTGCGCCCGATCTTCTACAGCGCGCAATGCGGTGCTGCATTTTATATTTCGAGCCCTGCTTCATTCTGCCGGTCAAAATTCGATCCGATATTTTAAGTATTGAAACTCAAAAAGGTTTTTCCATGAGTAAAGCAAAACGCGATGCTGACGCCCAGTTCTTTGGGTGGATGCGCAATATTCTGACCCCCATCGGCTTTTTATTTCTTCCCGTTGCCACTGTTTTTGAAGTTCTCTTCCCGGGCCCTTCGAACATGCATACGGGCATGATCGTACTTTTTGTTATTGTCGGCCTCATCTTTCTTGGTCTGGGCGGTGCCATGGAAGCCTTGCGTCGCAAGGTGATGAGTACCCCGGATGAACCTGAGGTCATCGAGGCCCTGAAGGCGGAGCATGATGCGGCCGCGCAAGAAAGCCCTCAGTCGGGAGGCACTCTTTGCCTTAGTGAAGTCCTGCTTCTGACACTGCTTATTATGTGTTTTGGCATCGGCCTTGCCCTCTTTGGAAACGCTTTTTCGCAAGGCACGCTCGCGGACCGCTTTGCCTCGGAGGCGGAGGCATATGACATGAGTTCAGCTGTGCCCGCAGATGACATGCTCCAACTTCTGGGTATTGATGCGACACGCGCTGTCCGGGTAACACCTGCGGCAGGCGCGCGCGGATTCCCGGTCATCTGTGCGCTTAATACTGATGGCGCGCTTGATCTCTATAGGCTGCGGGTTGAGGACCATGGCTCCGAGGTCAGCAAGTATCATATGGGAGACACCCTGCGCACTGCGGCGGAGCCCTTCTGTGATGCGGCCTTCGAGCGCGCAGCAAACGCGACCTCGAAGTAACCAGGCCGCCTCCTTCATCTTGCCTCTCTGGGAGGCGCGCAAATGAGCATCCCCAAGATCGGCGGCCCGGTCTTGGGGATGTTTTAGTTTGGGGATTACCGTGACGGATCGACGCCCCGGGAGGGCGATAGGGATTTTGGGAAGAAGCGCTCTGACGCGCTGACCTGAATGCGGGCGATATTGTAGATCAGTGTCGAGATCTGGTGTTTTTTGCCATGAGGATAGGTGCCCATCAGGGCCCGGTTTGCGGTGGCATGTTCGTCCAGGATATTTGGCGTCTTATTTTCCAAAGACGCCACTTGGGCGACTTTCTGAGCGCAGGCCATAGCCTGAACCCGCGCCTCCAGGGGTGCGTTGTTTGATAAAACTTCCTTCTGGATCGCCGCCAGCGTGGCGGAATGGTTGATGCGACTGCCCTCGAGAAAGCTGTCGCGGTCATGCTGAGCGATGTTTTTGGCCTTCCACATGACGACAACCTCGCCCTGCCCGTCTTGAATGAGATCCACCAGAGGATCGGCCTCTTTCGGCAGTTCGGCAGCCAATTTTGCGAACTGGCGCGCATAGCGATTGCCGATGCGGCTGTTGGCGACAAGATGCGATGCCAAGATCTCGCGCTCCGCCTTTGTATAGTTGGCGTCCTCGGCCAGAAGGGCGGCACTCAGCGTTTCGCAGATGTCGCATTCGCCCATTGGGTATTGCGGATTATCGAGGCGCATGGACAGATACATGTAGCAATCTTGGATATCTCGGATGCCGGCTGAACCGCCTTCCTTTTGCCCTGCGGCGACGGTGCGTTTGGCGCCGTTTTGTAAGGGGGTAAAGCATTCGCGATGGGCGCGCTCCCAATAGTGATGATCCTCGGTCAGCTCGTGCTTCAAGGCGCCAAGAGAGACCTTTTCAAGGTCCATGTCCTGTCTGGATATGACGCCAAAGAGCTGGCGGCGCAGATCGCCGGGCATGTGAGCAGGCATGTCCTGCGCTGTAACCGTGGGGGCAACGGGGTGTAAAGATTTGGCGATAGCGCTGACTTGATTTTCGTAATCATAATCGACATCAACAGACCCAGGATCGAGATTTACCGCTCTTTCGCGACCCGTCTTGGAGGCAGCATTCGTATCTTGAGGCCCGCTGTCATTCTCCGCCGCAGGTCCCTCATCATCCATCATCTTTCTCAGAAGCGAGGCCTCAACTTGGTCGACATCGAGTTCGAGCTTATCCAGTCCATTGTCGTAATAGTGCTGACGCGTCTTCATGATGTAATCCCTTCTGCTCTTGCGGGAGAGATGGGGCCTTTTGCCGTTTGACGCCCCTCAAGGACTGCCCTGTCCGTGCCCTGTGCACGGCCGAGGATCAGCAGCGCGTCGTCTTCCACTATGGTGCCTACGTCAGCGCTCAGTAGCCTAAAATCAAAATGAATGTTCGCCGTTTAAAATTTTAGCGTGTGTATGCACAGGTATAAGTCATGTCGCCTTCAAAGATTGGACGATCTTCCCCAATCCACACAACGTTCGTGTCATTTTGCGTATTTCTGTAGTAGATACTGCTGGGGAGTGTCCAGCTGCCATGATCACAGGTCAAGGTGAATCCGCCAAGATCATTTGAAACGTCCTCATGGAAGGTTAGGTAGGAGGACCCATCGACGCTGTAGAGGCCTTTGATGGCCGCAAGGCCGGGCTTGATTGTTGTTGCGCTGCCGTTTGATGCCCAGTACCCGCTAACACCAGGACTACTTACCGAAGAAATTTCCCAAACCATATCGTCAGGTCCATAGGTGGGCTCAACGGGAGCATCGACTTCTGTATTTTCATCTGAGTGAGAGACGGCCATGACGTCAGAAACCGAAGAAGAAGCAGCATCAAATGTTTTGCGAATTTTGTCCCCCAGGTCGATAACCGCCCCGATCGAAACGACAGCTATTAGACCAGTTAGAATCCCATATTCTACAAGAGCAGCGCCCCGGGATGGGCCGCGAAGCTTTGTGGTATATTTTTGTTGAGACATTCTACCTATCCTGCATTGCAGCCAAGCTTTCCGCAAATGCGAAGTTTGGACTTTAATAGTAGGTAGGAATAATCATCATCGACTGAAAAAAACTGAAGTATTTTTCCTGCCGTATTGATATGAAAGTGTATTTTTATGTTGGCGCAGGCTCCATGGTGAAATCTGGCAAGATAACCTGTGCACGGTAGCTCTCTTGCGGTTGATCCATATTTTGCACGCCGGCGAAAATCAGGAGTGTATTTTCTTGGCTATGCCCATCAGCACGCAGTCTTAGGCGTCCGTTGGTGTCCTCTCGGTCGAACTTCCAGTGTGTCTCTTCCGCGTGAGCCTGAATGCGCTCATGAGCGGAAACGTTTTTTTGATACTTTTCAGAGATGATAAATAGTCCATTGAACACGCCTGAGATAACGCTCAACGCATCAACGAGATACCCGAAAATTTCCGGCTTATCCAACAGGGGCGTACAGCCCCAAGTCTCTGCCATGCCGACCCACCCTATTTGGCCTTCGTCGGCTGCATGCATCGCCTGTTCGATAAGATCAATCCTATTCCCGGTTGCTGACGTTACCATATGTGCAAGCCTTTCGGCGCCGGTTGTCAGGGCGTCAAGATCCAGAGATGCTTCATCGATCCCACTGAGGAGGTCTTCAGTCTCATAGGTATTAAAACCCTTGAGGAGCTGCACAGTCATGGAAGCCACGCATTCATCATCATCGTCTTCACCACGCGGGCGATGAAGATGCCAAGGCACTTCTCCTCGCTCAGAAGAGTCTGGCCTTAGGGCCTCGATGGTTTCCATAAAGATTTCTTCGTAAGGTTCGATGTCTTCTATGAATGAAAACCAAAGAAGGTTCACAGTGGCGGTTAGAAAAGCGCCGTGTTCCAGATTTGGCTTGAGGATTACTTCGGGTGTCAGGCGAATGGTAGGATATGACATTTAAGTTCCTTGCGCGGCATGCTTGTTGCTGCACAATGTGGCATAAATTTTTTCAAATACCAGACATTTAGACCTGGCGATGTCTTCGTGCGGTTTTTCGCGCTACATAAAGGCGTCGTTGTCTGCGCTAAATGAGTAGTCTCTCGCTTTGTGTTCGTGATCCGCGTTACCTCTTTTCGCGTCGATAGGCAGCAAAGCTTTTTACGCAGATGGACAGTCGATCAACTGCTATGGCGCATAGGATCGGAAATGCCGGTAGCGTTGAAAGAATATGGTTGATGTGAAAATGGACGGAAGAGTGACCTTTGGCCAATGCATGCCATGAGATTGATGCCAAGATGGATAGAGCAACCAGACCTGTGGGTTGATAGATACTTTTGCCTGCAAGTCGGCTAAAACCAATGAGTAGAAGGGTGAAAATAGCAACCATAGCCAGCGTGATGTTCTCAAAGGCGATAGGCTGGTCGAGATACCTCAAGATGAGTTGGAAACGATCGACACTCAAAGATGAACGTAAAGATTCAGAAAGCTCCTGTCCCATATCAACTGTGCGATAGAGAACGCGGCGAACAAAAACATCCCAGGATTTCCCAAGACTACCGATCGTGGCCGATGTCATAAGAACATGCAAGGCAATCGCGGATGCGGTCGCAAATATACAGGCAGCTATCCCTGTTAGTCCTTCAGTCAGAATCCGCTTCGGTGTGCCCTGAAGTGTGCGCGGCGCAACCAGCCATATCACGGCCACACTAAGCATTACGTTGGTAAGAAATTCGAAGCCAGAGAGAAAGCGCAACACCAACAAGGCGGAGAGCCAGAAGATAAAATGGAAGGAGATAGGAGATCGACCCTTTGCCAGCTCATGTGCCGCAAAAGCCGCAGGAAGAAAAAGCGTCGCTGGGAACCAGTAGAGGTTTGGCGCTGCAGCGATAAGCCAGAACGAAACCATAAACGATGCAAAGACACCAATGGCCGCAGACAGTCCGTACATACGCTTTGCGCTGAGTACGAGCCAGGTTGCAACCAGGGCCGTGAGCGCGGCACTTAAAAGTCTCAGTCCTACAAAAACATCTTTACCATCTACATCAGCACTAAATCCCAACGTCGCCAACCATCCCAGTGGAATGGCATGAATGGCCGGATTGCCCGTATAAATTTTCTCGCAGCTGGCATTGGGAAAGTCCTGTTCAGCCTTGTCTATGGAGTCTTTAAGGCTGTCTTCAGCAGGACGGCAACCTGTGCTGAGCAAGGCTTCGGCAGACAATGGATCGCGCGTGATGTCGGCGATCTTACCCAGGGTGTAGGCTTGACTGTCGGACTGAAAATAGTGAAGCCGCCACTCGGGCGCAAAGCCAAAGGCGTTAAATCCAAAAGACAGGAATAGGAACAGAAAGGCGATTACTGCCCAGATGCGCGGATGCTTCATGGGTCACTCTTGTGGCTTGAACTTGCCGCGTGCGGCAGCAACCGTTTGCTTGAATAGGGCCGCTTTGGCCGACGTCCCGGTGATTTTGGTCGGCACACCCTCCCCTTTAGGATAGCTACGGCGCACTGGCACCTCACAGGTCTTGAGCCCCAGCTGGCCTGCGCGCACGGTGAGGTAGAAAAGCAGTTCGTAGTTGGAGAAAACAGATCGGAAGGGCGCTACTCTTGGATCACGCAAGTATTTTGCTGAATAGGCTCGAAACCCATTCGTCGTGTCTGTAAACCAGCGACGCCCAGCAAGGCTTAGCATAGGAGCATGTATACAGCGGTTTCCAATTGTGCGCTCAAGCGGCGTGTTCTCCGCTTGTCCTCCCCGACAATACCGGGATCCCTGCACATAGTCGTACCCATCAAGTAGACGGTCAATCATGACCTGCACTGCTTCGACACCGTCTTTGCCATTTCCATCGATCGTAACGATGCCTTCATAGCCTTCACAAAGTGCATAGGCGTAAGCAATCCGAAGCTGGGCTGAGAGCTTACCGGGTGCTGTTTTCACCAGTTTGGCGCGCACGCCGACTTCGGCGAGAAAACCCTCTTGGAGAGACCCATCGGTCGATCCACCGTCGGCTATGACAACATCTACAGGAAGTTTTGCGTCCTGAACACGGCGCAGCTGATCCTGGATGCGTATGCCTTCGTTAATGACGGGGATGATCAATGCATGCTTGTGGTGCTTTTCAGAGAGAACATGGGTGCTGAACGCGGGAACGTCCCAGTCTGCGGGGAAAGTCATTGTGAAAGGTCCTTCGGGTATGATGCGTCTTGAGTACGCGTAGAAAAAAGTAGCCGGCTTAAACCGTAGTTCATGCAAAATGAGATACCGACGGAGATGAGTATTGCGAGCCAAGTAAGATTTGGGTCTGAAAAGACGTACATCAAAAAGGCGACACTCAGACTGCGAGTCAAAAGAACGCAGCAAGCAATGGCCGCATAGAGCGCAACATGAAGTGACGAGCCCAGCTTAACGGCATTATCAAAAACCCAAGTTGCACTGATCAGGTAATTGAAAATGGCACCAAGTAAGAATCCTACTGCGACCGCAACGGCTGGTGACAGGATGCCAAATTTTACAAGTGCAAAAACGGCACCGAGATCCACAGAAAGCCCTGCGACTGTCATAACAGTAAAGCGTACGATTTTTTGCAGCTCATCGCTTGTCATTCTGCCGAGGCCTTCATTGATCTGTCGACGAGGTGTTGCTCTGAGGCATGGGCAAACTGTGGATCTTCACGGCGCACCAAATCAAAAAGATCATAGATGTTATCGATCTTGGCGCCGAGGATGGAAGTAATTCGACTGCGAGCAGGAAGGCGCTGATATAGTATCGGGCGACCATCGTCCGCTTCGTTTTTCATTAGGACAGTTTTTACTTCGAACAGGGAAGTCTCTGCTTGAGCCTGTGCAAGGCTTGGAAGATACCTTGCTGCATCTCGGATCATATAAGGAGCTCTGGACTGAAGGCGCATAGCGGAGAGTTCTGCATAGGGATCAATCATCATATCCCTATCGCACCAACTCTTGTGCACCGTGTAGCGGACATGTGTGAGTGAATATTTCTCTTCCGCAGGATAGGGCATCGTTGAAAAAAAGGGTCCATCCATCACGGTAATGCCGTATGGGGAGAGCTCATCAGGTGGGGTGATCAAGGCAACCTCTGCTACCTCATGCTTGAGGTGGGCGGCGGGAAGGTCAGCCATTCTCAAGATGTGGTTCACCCGCGAATAGGTAATGTTATAGACTTGCCCTGCTCGAACACTGGTGCCGTCTGAAAGATGGACGAGGACAAAGTCGGTTTTTTCCTCAATGTTAATGACCTCTGTGGAAAGGCGCAGATCAAAATCCAGACGATCCAGCTGGTTTTCCATTCCGCGCCGCAAAACAGAGTAATCAAATGCGTGTTCAGTGCATCTAAATGCCTGTTCGATCATTCGGTCATCGAAGAGTGCTGCCTGTGAGCGCGTAGCGGGAGCAATTGGCGCGCCCATTTGCTCAAACATGCGGTGAAAGCGCCCGGCTGAAACCTTGGAGTGGTGTCGAGCGATGGCATAGAGCATGTCAAACTGATCATGAACCGCTTCGGGGAAGTCTGCCGCGAAGCGCTGATGAAGGGCCATGGATTTGACGGCGGTTAAGGCACTTCGAGGGTAATGAAATCCCGTATGCACGCGTGCCTGATTTACCCGCGAGGCACGGGTAAGGATTTGAGGTGCGGCCTCAACGATGGTCACTTTCTTGCAAATGCTGCGCAGAAATAAGCCAAGAGCGCAGCCGTAAAAACCCCCGCCAATAATCAGATAGTCAACATCCATGGTATCAGGCATTGGCGGAACTCGAAGGTATCGAGGGGTTTGCAATCGGATAATCCGCTTCCGATGCCACTTCCACATTCAAATCTTGAAAAGCTGAACTGAAAAGATCAATCGAACCTTTCTCGCTGATCAAGTCGCTTCCGCCGGCGGGCTTAAGTAGTTCAAGGACTTTCTTAAGTCCGATGCAAAGTCCGAAAACAGAAAAGCTGAAGAAGACTGAGACAGCGTTCAAGGTCAGCATTGTACTGAACCAACCGGGCTCCAGATTGGTGACCGTGAAGAGCGCAGCGATCGTGTAAATGAGTCCAGCTATTGAGGCTGTGAAAGTGGCACAGGACAAGAGAGATACGGCCGTGAGAACCCGCGGTGCTGCGTTGACCATCAGAGCATTCAGAAGCGACAGACGCGCGCCGGCGCCAGATAATCCACGCCGTCCAGATGGCACTGTAAGACAGGGAACTGAAATCGACTTTTCGCTGGAAAGAGGAGGAAATCGCAAAGCAAGTTCAGCGTCGTCGCGCCGCAAGATCACGTTTAGATGCGTCCGTGGGTAGGCAATGGACCGCAGATTTTGCAAGCTCACACGAAGGCTTGAGGCGCGCCCCAAAAGCTCTACAGGTAGACTAACTGAAGTAGATCCTGATCGAACGCTATAAGCGATTTTACCTGTGACCTCGGCCTCTTCCAGCAATGCTAATCCGTCAATGTGATCAATCTCGGCCAAATCAGTTAGCAGGACGAAATCACCGATTGCTTCGGAAGCAGCAATGACTCGACAACGATATTCGCCATGGTGCGCGCCAACTTCCAGAAGGCGCACATTAGGTATGCGCCGCAAAATCTCATCACCAAGACTTGTCGTGGCGCGGCTTATAATGACGATTTCATAGTAGGCGTAAGTCTTAGATAAGCTATCTGATAAGGCTGCAAGGCGCTTGATATTGGCTTCTGTTTCAGGTGCGGAGGCCAGGCAAACAGAAATTAAGAGATCATTGCGCATAATAATCTCCGATCGCTTGTGCCATGCGAGTTAATACAGGCGTGACGTGATTAGGGACTGGGCCGCAAGCCTTCATCTCCAAAGACACCGGACCAACATATCCTTTCGAGGCGAGAGAGATCAAAAAGGCCAGAATATCTTCATTGCTGTCGGGCGGCGGCGCCAGCCAAGGTGCGCTGAGGTGGACATGACCGATTAAGTCTTGAATTTGAGCGCCCATATCGAAAAACGCAGGAAATTCGTCATTGTTATGGAGTGCGCCCGCATCGATTGTTAATTTCACAGATGGGTGATCAACCCGTCGCGTGAAGTTCACGACTTCGACAAGCGAGGTCAAAAAGTTTGTTCCATAAATATCAGGGTTTGGCTCAAGGGAGATCTGTGTGCCCGCCTTCCGCGCGCGATCACCAAGATTACGAAACATATCGATCGCAATAAGTTCTGCATCATCGCGAGTCATAGCGGGAGGGATGATACGCTGCCTTGGAGAACCAAATACCAGATTTGGCACTTCAAGAGTCTGTGCAAGATTGATGGCGCGAGTCATTCCCTGCTGAAATATTTTCTGCGCGCAGGGCTCACCGAAAAGCTCGGCGCCCTGTGTACCAAAAAGCAGAGATTGCATCGATACAAGTCGTAATCCGTGGCTTTCAATCTCGTCTTCAGCTTGTTTTTTCTCCGATATGGAGGGAGCGAAGGGATCATCAGAATGAGGAAAGAAAAGGCCGGGCGCGATTTCAAGCCCGCTTACGCCGAGATTAGACATGGCTTCGTAGGCCGCGAAGCGATCTTTTGGTTCCCATGCAATGTTTGAGACGGCGAGAGACAATGTCATTGACCCGCCTCACGTGCAAGAAAATCGGCGACATCTTTTATGACTATGTCGCGCGGAGCTGTGTAATGACTGGATTGCTGGAAAAGGCCTGCATTTAAAGTGCGCATGTCTTCATGGTGCAGCCGCGCACCGGCGTCGGGCATCTCACGGCCAGTGGTTAGAATGTGTACGTCGCCTGCCCTAATTGGCTCGGGACAAAGGTGCAGCACGTCTAAACGGTTTTCGATAGCCATCGAAATATCCGACCATAGGTTTGCCATATTGTAGAACTGGAATGTGCTGCGTGGATGGGTGAATTTCGCAGCTGAGAGGCCTGCTTCGACAAGTGCGTCCTCAAATTTCAATTTTTCCGGGTGGCGATCAAGTACACACCGGTCGATCAAGTGAAGACCGCGTTCCTGTTGCCAAGCGTAGATTTCCTTTGCAATATCTCTAAAGGCGGGAAGAGCGTTGAGCATCTCGATATAGCCTTCATGGCTGAGCATTGTTGGCGCGGGATTAAGGAGATCGTAAAGGAAGTTTTTGCGAAGACCCGGCCCGAAAAGGGCCGGAAGTCGCACGATCAGGCATCGATCGAAATGGCCTTTTGCAAACACCTCAAGTTCGCGACGATGTCGACCATAAGCAAGCTCAGCTTGAAATTTCGAAGTGCTCTCGTCATGCCCTGCGGCGAAGTCTTCGAGTACTGCGATAGAGGAAATCAGGACGAATTGCTTTGCCTTCACCTTCGCGAGACTGCGTTGGAGAGATGCAATATTGGCCTGGTCTTTATCTGGATATCTATTAGCCTCAAACATCGACCCTGGAGCGGCGGCGCAGACGGCGATGCCGGAATCAACGTCTCCTACCATGTCAATATTCGTACTATTGAAACAGGATTCAAATTTTCCTTGTCGAAGGAGATTTCCGCCAACAAATCCCGAGTGACCAATAAGGGTGTTCAAGTTGCGCCTCCTGGCATGCTTCATTGTCTTAGGAGGACTTGGGTTTATTTCATCCGATCCGGTAACTGAGTGGAGTTGATTTCTTCGCCTTATTTGTCGTGCATATGGATTTCCGATCCAAATGATCTTGCTTGTTGAATTTATGCATCTCCTGATCGTGAAGGTTGGCCACACGTACCCCTCTGATACGCGTTTAGAGAAAGTGTTTCGCTTAATGTTCGGTTGGCCAATGTCATTTTTGCAGGTGCTCGAGTGAAATCCTAAACTTTAAAAATTTATCTCGGCACCCTCTTGATGCCGACACGAAGGTCGGACCCGTCGGAGATACCTCATGGCACTCATTGCCTACCTTAAGCCGCCCTGCGCGACACATGACCTGGAACTGGATGGCGCCCTCGAGGCTTTGGGTCTCGATCCCTCTGCCCTTGGACCCATTGATCCGCGCCTGCGCCCTGCCCTTTTGCGGCTGCCGCGAGACTGGAAGGCCGCCTATGCCCATGAGACACTAAAGGCGCGCGCCACGGATCTGCGCCGACTTGCGGTCTGGGCTCAAAATACTGATGCAGACCTCTTGGCCAGTCGCGACAAACTTGGGGATCTGACCTGCGCTGCCCTTACAGATTTGTCGCAATCTCTGGGTCAGCAAAGCTTCTGTCGTCTGGCATCTCACCTGTCGGCTTTTCTCAAAGCGCTCGGCGTGCCGGATACGGCACTGGCGCATCGCCGCCGCATGGCGGTGCGGAGCGCCAATCGCAACGCCCGGGCCCGGCGGACCGATCTAAAGACATCGGCGACGCGCCGCTGGATCACAGCGCATGATATCTCGAAAATACGCCAAGCGATCCACAGGGAGGGCGTGCCTGATCTCACCCGCACGCGGGACAGCGCGATTTTCTCTCTCATGTGCGAGTTACTGTTGCGTCGCAGTGAGGTCGGCGATCTGCGCCTCACGGATTGGGATGTAGCAACACAATGCCTCACCCTGCGCCACAGTAAAACAGACCAAATGGGTCACGGGGTAAGTTATCGCCTGAGCGATAAGACGACCGCGAAACTTGAGGTTTGGATAGCTCAATCCGGACTTATGGATCTTGAGGCGACGCATTTGCGCGCCTCGACGCCGATCTTTGTGCCGCTCCACAAGTCAGGTTGCATCCGACGCAAGAGCGATGGATCCCTTTCGTCCCTGACGGGGGCCTCTGTGGCTCGGATACTGAAGACCCATGCTGCGGCCGCTGGGATTGTGGGTGTCTGCGGTCATACCCCGCGCCGCTCAGTGGCCCGGCTTTTGAAGGAGGCCGGCATAGATGACGAAAAAATCTGCAAGATGGGTCGTTGGGAAACTGTAGAGGTGATGCGTAGATATGTGGGGTTGAACGAAGTGCGTGAGAGTGCCGGACCCTGCCTTATTGAAATTGGACTTTGATCAATCGAGCCGAAGGGGTGCAGGCCGTCCTGTCGAACGGCCAGCGACTTTTCACTCCGAGTTCGATAATATAAAGAAGAGAAGGTCGCCACGAAGGCTCCAAGGATCGAAGGTCAACAATCCTGTTTGGACTGAGTGGTTGTCCTGCGCTATTCGAGCGCAAGGGTCCTATTTGAATGCTACTTTAAGGCCACAATTCTGGGATGATGTATCCTTGAAGTGATATTTTTGGTGTCGTGCAGCAATCGCGCTAAGTGCTGCCGGCTGCACTCATATTCTGCTTTAGATCTTGTCGAGCACCATATTGACCGCAAAAACCGCAACCCCAACACCTAAGCCACTCAGGATATGGCCGACTGACAGCATGCTGGCCTCAGGATCGGTAAAATGCATTATATTTCCTATAACCAGCAATGCTGCAAACATGAAATAAAGGGACAGGAAGAAGTTTCTGGAAAACCCCGGATAGCGTCGCGCAATCTCTTTTACAATTGTGTCCTTGTGCGTTGATCCATGAAAATTGGAGTTCCATGGTCGAGAAAGGATAGCTTCGAGGTCTGGGTCAGCCTTATGAACGACCAACCTTTCATGATTAGATCCACCAAGGCTGCGCAGGCGCGAAAGATGATCTCTTAATGCGCCACAGGGTTCCTGCATCAGATGCTTCATGATGGCGGGCTCTGCGCCGGCTGCATAGAGGGCAGACACAACCTTGATCCGCATATTGGCTGGTCGCCGATGAGGAAACGAAAGTAGTCGGGCTACCTCTTCAGTCACGCCGGGTCGCCGGAGGAAATCAGCCATGGCGCCCGCGGAATTTTTCTTGCAATGGATCACTCCAAGAGTGATGTCGTCAATATGACCTGGCGCAATGAGGTTGCTTTCGATCTGCGCAGCTGCGGCATACACCCCATCTGCATCTCCCTTCACTGCGGCAAGTTTCAAGGCCTTAAATAGGGAATTCTGCGCTTTGGATGTCATGGCAAGTACCTCAAATTTATTCTTTATCTGCATAGGAAATGGCGCTGAGGGCCAAGAAACAGAAACCAGCCAAATTTTAAATCTGACCAGCGACTAAACTTTGGAGGATATTTATTTAGATGGAGTGAGCCTCTGCCTGAAGTGCCCCCTCAAGACTGAGGATTATCTATACAAACACTATCAAATGCTTCTGCACACCGGGGTGCGGCGTTGCTGGAATATGGCCTCCTGATTGGACTGAAGGATCAGTCTTTTTGATCGGCGCCGTGTGCGGGCGCCACAGCGGCAAGAGGAAGTCCTGCCTCTTCCAACCAAGACGATTGTTCTTGGATCGCCTGCGCGTTTTCCTCTCGCCAAGCCTTAGCGCGCTCGACCTTGCCCTCTGCAGAGTGATCATCTCCAATCAGTGCGCCTTCCGGCGACAGCGCGGCGCCGCGCACATAGCTGTCGACTTCCCAAGTGCCGTCAGTGTTGGGTGACGGCCATGCGAGATAGCCTGCGGCGACATCTTGACCGAGATGCAAAAGAGGTCCTGACTGGGCGTTTTCCAGCCAAACGCCATAACGTGCCGAAAGTCTGCCAAAATCATCGAGGAAGCGGCGCAGTTGGGCCTCTTGTGGGGTTGGAGAGGTGTCTTTGGAGATCGCCGCTTCGACAGTGCCCTGAGATGTATTTGATGCATTTTTCAGGTCGCTTTGTGCATCATCTTCGTGCCCTTGAACAGCACGCAAGCGTTGGAGTTCGCACTCCAACTCGGATCGGGTCATCTGGGATACAGGTTTAATGGTCATAAATCTAAGATAGTGCAGGCCGCGACTTCCGTAAACTGGCGTCGACTTAATCGACCTAAAGATACCGAAGTTCTCTGATCTGAGCTTTGAGGGCGCAAGGATGCCCTGGCAGCGAGGCTTTAACGATGCGCCTTGAAGGGAATTGAGGCTTCTTGACCGGAAGGGGCGACTTACTCCAGGTCGCCTGCAATCTGACTGGACAAGTTCACGAGGCGTTCATTGAAACTCTCTGTGGTCTCTTCATAGAGTTCCATGAGTTCGTTGAATCGCTCTACGTAAGGCAGGCTTGTGAGGTGGTGATGCAGGCCTAACATGTCGGAGGTGCGAATGGCATGAAATGACCCACTGTCGAGCGCCTCGTGCTTACACCCGACGCTCGGATCAGTAATGATCAGCATGCCTTGAACTTCGAGAAGCTTGGCGACAGCGGAAAGCATTCGAGACAGGATTGCAGGTGATCGCTCAAAGGTGCAAAGAACCGTCACCCCGGCCACGATGGCACTTGGGTCATTTTCAAGCTCTTTGAGGTCTGCGTCGGGGTTATCAATAACGTCCGCAACCATTCTTAGAACAACCTCTGTGGCGCGGGTGTCAGGCTCTTCGAGCCAAATTTTATGGCAACCATTGGTCCCTGCCAAAACCAGAGCGAAGCCAACAGCCCCCTCGGGCATGCCAGCCATGTTACCCAAGACATCTCGAATAACGCTTGATGCTGGCGCACTGAATAGTTCGTCGTATGCATATACTGTTGCATCGACAAAGAAGGCGTCTGATGGATCAGCAGGATTGATGTTGAAAACCTTGGAAAGCATCATCCTCACAGCGACGTCCTCGTCGCCGGCTTCTTGTTCTTCGAGGGCTTGTGAAAACTCAGGGGAGACCTTGTTCATCGTGCGGGCGAAGGTTGTTGCGCTGTTGTCCTTTGCGCTTGCAGTCAGTGCATCACCGAGATCAAAGGGGCGCAAATTTGTAAGTCGCTCAAGCAGTACGGCAGCTGCTTGCGCTTCAGTGACGGTATCCCACTGATTGGAAATGGCTTTGACGAGTGCGCGCGGCCAATCAGGATCTTCGGGCTCATTGCTGGCCCAATCGAACGACATGAGATGCTCTGGAGCTTTGGTGCCTGGCTTCAGGAGGCCGACCTCGATGAAGATATCGGTAAATGCGGTGAGTGTTTCATTAAGTTCATCAAACTCAAGTTCATCGATGTAGACGAGGGACATGGGACGCCGCTCCTTGTTCAGTGCGGCGAACATATTGGCCAAAAGTCAGAATGACAAAGCAAAAACCCCACAGATCAGATCTGCGAGAGGAAAATATCGTAGGTGTGCAACGACCTGTAAAGGCACCTGTGGAGATGCTTCACCGAGAAAACGGAATTATTAGAAAAACAGGATGGCGCGCAATTAAACTCGATCGTTAAAAGATTAGCTTTCAAAGCGCGAAAACATCATTGCGACAGTATCAGTCTCGGGCTGGATCTTCATCTGATCCACCTGATCATCCTCGATTTCCAGTGCATCAGCTACACAGCCAATAAGAACCTCGGGGTAAATGACATCCGGAGTGAGAATGCGCGCTAAGGGCGTATCGGCATTGAACTCATAGCCATTCTCGGCAACAACGAAGTTTAATGTTTCAAGGAATTTTTCAGTGGGTGTGGTCATCGGACGTCCTGAGATGCTGCGGTAGTCTTATCCTCTATATTGGCCGATTTGACCATTGCAGAAGCTTCTTTTTTGCGTGCCGCGTTGAAAGTTGTGATGTGGCGCAGGGTGCCAGCTTTGCGCAGGGCTGCCATATCTGCCTCGAGGCGGGGACTGTTCTGACGTTGCTCGACGACTTGATCGATGGCGCGCAAACTGTTGGCCAATCCGCTGTCACCGCGCCGCGCGCGCCGATCAGTTAAAATATCTATTCCATGTCTGCCCACAAGTCCTTCGACCGCTGGCGCAAGTAAGCCGGCAGGCCTGCCAGGATCGACCCAAGAGAAGCCGGGCGCCTCATCTAACTGGTGTAGGTATTTTTCTGAGATCCTGCCTTGGGCGGCAGAACGTCGAACACCCTGAGACAAGCGCAGCATATGGTCTACCGTAACTGTCCCGAGGGATTTACTGAGACAGGTGGCGGACTCTTCTTTAGAGATTACCCCTTCCGCCATGTTCTTGAGCGTATAGACCGGTCGTGCGGCGAGTTTGCGGTCTTTGAGGCGGTTGATAAAGAAAGGAACCGACTGGGTTGACCCGGGTTTCTCGCCACGGTCAACGGAGCCTGCGTGCCAGGCAGTAATCTTACCATCCATGAAGGGCCGCTTGTCCCGTCCAGCACGCTCGATTGATACGGAAATCGAATGAGGACCATCAAGAGCATTAATGCGCTCACGGTCCTCCTGGCTAAGCTGCAGACCAATGGCGCGCGAGGCTGTCCTCAATCCTGTGCGGAAGACGGGCGTGCCGCTGGTGGATGGAATGAAGAAATATTCCGGGTCCCCTTTGTCCGCCTTATGGTTCTTTGAAATCCGGCCACTGACAGCTGCGGCTGGCACCTCGTTGCCAAGGAAGAGCAAGCCGGTGCCATCCAGAGCCTCAGACAAATCTCGGGCACGATTGGTGGTTTTGACACCATATTGCCGAATCAAATCATAGCGGTTTCCAAGAGCGTGATTTTCAGCGCGACGCAAACTGAAGGCGAGCTCGCGCTCGGCCGAGTTATCGGCCCTGAGACCGGGGCGCCCCTTGCGATCAAAATAGGCGCTCATATGTGCAGCCACATTTACGGATTTTTCCCGAGGCCCCAGCCAGCTCCATCCGTCGATGTCATCGAGCATGGCGGCGTGCTTGTCATCCAGTTTACGGTCGCGGTGCTTGAGACGTGTGGATTGGACCCAGCGATTGAGCGGCGCGTCATCCTTGCTGGTGGGCATCTGGCCGTGAGTCTTGAGGTGAGCCTGCAGGCGACCCACGCGTTCAGCGAAGTCATCCCGGGTGGCGGTTAGGGAAACAAGACTGACGGTCTTGCCAATCTCGCTGAGGTCCTCTGGGGATAATCCTTCACCCAGTGCGAGGACACGGAGGTTGTGTGCTTTGGCTTGATCCGGCATTGCGCCGCCATTTTCGCCGGCAGCACGAGAGCTTTCGCGGATGGTATCGGCCATCTTGTTGTCGCTGGCACCCAGGGCCTGAATGACTTGGATCAACGTCCCATAGCCCTGATCCTTAGCCTGTTCGGCGGGCGTGCGTTTGTCTTCGGGATCGATTACCATCGGGACAATAATACTGGCCCGCTTGTTGAGGTCCTGGGGATCGGAGCGGGTGGTTCGTCCGATGGCCTGTACGATTTCGACCACAGAGCTTTTCTTGTCGATGAAGGCAATGCCTTGCAATCCTGGCGCGTCTACCCCTTCCACGAAAGCTTTGCAGTTGCTGACAATGGAGCTGCCGGACTTCATGGAGTTCAAAAGGCGTTTGCGCTCATCGGAGTCCGTGTTTCCGTCGATATGGCCGATGGTGAACCCTTTTGGGCCGTAGCTCTTTTCGAGCCTGCGAGAGAAGGCTTTGGAATCAGCAATCAGGCGATGATAGGTAAGAAAGCGTGCCTGGCCGGTCTCTTCCATGACCTTAGAGATGGCAAGCTCGGCCATGAGTTCATTGAGCCCACGCTCATCATCGATGCCGCGCTCGGAGCCGATGCGCTTGAGTTCACCGGGGGTGATGACCGGTGTCCAGAGGTCGTAATCGACAACATTGCCATCTTCAATCCCTTGACTGAAGGGATAGTCATAGACCTTGGGTCCATAAAGGGTGGTATCGGCCATTGAAAGCGCTGTGCTTTGCTCAGCCTTCTTTCGGCTCTCGACGATCCGGGGAGTGGCGGTAAAGAATGCCCGGTTCTCAATCTCCATGTTTTCTTCGAAAAGAGCAAATGCAAACAGGCTGTCTGGATCTTTGTCACCGGCGGTGCGGTGTGCCTCATCGAAGAGCCCCAAGAGCACTGGGGTCTGAATGTCATCGCTGTCTTGAAGGCCTTTTTGCGTCGTCTTGGCGCTCTGGTATGTTGAGAAAATGATTGTGGGCTTTTTGGTTTTATCCAAATGGTTTTGGATCGACTTTTGATCTGTGGTCAAGGGTAGAGGTTTGATGTCAGGATCGATCGCGCCTGCTGGCGCGCGGCTTTCTTGCGGAGAGCAGACGCCAAGGTAATCAACACTGTCGCCAAACACCTTGTGGAAGTTGGCGGCGTTTTGATGGATCAAATCTCGGTTGGGGACAAAGCAGACAACAACGGGACTCTCGGCTGTGCTGTCATCGATGAGTTCGCGCGCAAGAAACGCCTGGGTAAAGGTCTTTCCCGATCCGCAGCACATATGTGCCTGGACCCGGTCGTGACTGGTCAATCCCTGTGTCAGGGCGGCATGGGCCTCGATCTGATTGTCTCTGGGGTGAATTCGTTGTTCTTGCATTGCTTGGCGACTGCTCATCTGAGGGCTCGAGGATGCAGAGGAAATAGGGCTCGAACGCAAAATTTGCGCCATTTCATGTGATCTTTAATTTTGAAGGTATCGCGTCGCAGACTGCGTGCGATCAGAGGCATGCCGCGTGCGGTACATGTGATGACCGGCACCCACATGCGTTTCATCGCATAGGCGCCGGTTGGTGAATGTTGCGCCCCTTCACCGTGGTTGGCGGAGACCGTAACTGGTGGCCCAGCGTGTCGGAGTATCAGGCCTTCATCGAAGTGCCATGAAACTGGCCTGCGGAGTGAAGTGAGGGGATCATAAGCCCTTCACCTCCAACGACGAAAATGTCAGCTACATTGAACAGATGAGGGCTCTGGAAAACGGTGTGCTGACATTGATGAAGTCGACCACACCGCCATGAATGATACGGTCGATCGCGTTACCGATCGCGCCGCCTGCAACGCACCCAAAGATGATTTTCAATGCGTGTTTCTCGACTTTACGAGACCAAGCAAGAAGACCGATGGCGGCGGTGATGGCAAAGGCGATCGTCGCTGCGTAGATGAAGTTTGGGTAGGACGAAAACGCACCGAAATAGATGCCTGTGTTCTTGAGTAGGTCAAAGCTCAGCCAAATAGAAAAAAGGAAAACCCGTGACCAAGGGTGCTAACTTCAGTGATTGGTCTTGGGCTTATTTTTGGCGTCAGGGGTTGGTAGGCCACAGTCCATTAGGCGATGGTGTGGCGCGCCTCGTTCAGGAGGGCCGGTCGCTTAATGTTGGCCGAATCTCGCGGCCGCGCGCACGGGGCAAGGATGGGGGGGGGTATGTGTGCTGGCTTTCACTACCTGGGTATACCAGCACCCAAGGTCAATCCGAATTGTGCTCTCTGAATTCGGAGGCCGCGCCAAGGCTGGACAATGCCCACATCATCGAAGCGAGGCCGGCGATGAGCATGGTAATTCCAATCATGAACCAATTTGGGTAGGCGAAAGTAAGCACGCCGAGTATCGGTGTAAGTATCGCGACTCCAAATCCGATGTTCATCCAGGGACAAAAAAACAAGTTGGAAAATAATGGCGCCAAACCGAGGACCGCGATGACTGCGATAGCGAGATGGGGCAGACCTTCTGGTGCCATGAAAGGCAGAGAAATAGTGTAGATCACAAAAGATACCGCGCTGACGCCGGCAATAAGCATCCACGACAACGCGACCCAACGAGGGGGAGTGTCAGATTCGATCGTATCAGCTTCGGTGGTCATTTTTTCAACTCCGTTGTGAATTACGAATTATATGGGTCGTTGCGATAGATGCGCAAAGTCTATGAATTCTATGCCGGATGTGTCCTGGTTTTTACCAACTCGGGCGAACGTCTGAGCGCAATCCGAGTGGCCGTGGCGACTCAAACTTGGTGAGTAATTCGTTGTGCGTCAGGGCATGTCAGTGCTCTGCATGTCCTTGACTGCGAAGTCGATGATGGCCCGGATCTTCCGGGGAAGCGTGCGGCCCTCGAGGTAGACGGCGGCAATCGGCCCTCCATCCATCTCAAAATCATCCAGCAGCGACAGGAGACGCCCCGTCTCCATCATGTCCGCGATCGCGAAGCGTGGCGCATAGGCGATCCCCATGCCGGCCGCGAATACGATCCAGACAAAACTCGCGGCAGCAGCAAGTCGCAGAACCATCCTGGGATCGGTCCAGATAAATCCTGACAGACCGAGGCAGATGGCAATCGCGCCGAGAATTTCCATTAACTGTTGGCGCGCGGGAATTGCGAGACGATCTCGTCGTAGAAGCTCTTCACCGTGTCGACCTCGTAGGCGAACTCGATTGCGCGGCTGAAGGCCCAACCCTCGAGGTCGCACTTGGCCTTGACGGCTGCGCAAATCGCGTCGGTGTTGGAAATCATTCCTTGATAGAGGCGATTGGCCATGTTGACGATCGCCACCTGATGCATACCGGCAGTCTGGGTGCCGAGAGCGTCTTCCGCGAGGATGACCTTGTAACCTGCGCGCACTGCGTCGATGACGCTTGCAAAGATGCAGGCATCGGTCCAGACCCCGCCAATGACCAACGTGTCGACGCCTCTGGAGACGAGGTGGGCATGAAGCCCCGTCTCAAAGAAGGCACTGCGATAGGCTTTGAGGAAGACAGCCTCGCCGGGAAGTGGTGAGACCTCGGTGCTGATCGCATCGGTCAGGTCTTCGACGTGAGTGGGTGCTGCGACCCGCGGCAGGTGCGGTGGAATCGAATAGGCGTCCGGCTCAAATTCGAGCGCGACATGCGCGATCTCCATTTTCGCGTCTCGCGCAGCCGCAAGAATCTTGGAGGAATTCTGCGCGACGCGGCCGTAGTCGTGAACAGGCCAGTCAGCACTTTCGATGGAGTTGTCTTGCAAGTCGATGAGGACGAGTGCCGTCCGGTCGGGGTGAATCTTCATGTCTCGAGCCTCGTAGGGTGTAATTCCCAAGGGAATTAGGCCCCTCCGTCGAAACTCTTGAATGGTGTGTGTCCTGGTTTTTCCAAACTTGGCGGACTAAGTCGTTTATCAATCAGCAGACCATGGGATCATTTCTCGGATAATTGCCCGACCAGTTTCTTTGTTCGATGTTGCGTCAGGCTTGATACCCATGTCAGTTATTCCAAATAAGCAATTGGAAATATTATCGTTATGCTTTGATTGTTCAGGAAAGCAACGCTGCTGAGAATTTCAAAATACTGTGCTCTTAACAGAGTAATGCGGCTCGTACTGAAGGGTGCGAAGAGCAAGGTGAGTCAAGGCGCCGAGCCTGAGGAGTACTTTGATTAAGATCCTTGTAGGGAGTTGTTGGGCAAGACCTCGGCGGGGATGTCGACGCCTTCATCGATTGCCCAGCGAAGTACTCCCATGGTGGCAATCTGGGTGTGATTGCTTGGCGGATGTGGGATTCTATTATCGAACAGAAGTAAGTATGTATCGGTATAGCGCGCAGTGCGCTCCAAGGGGAGAAGTACACAGATCGACCCGTAGTTGTTGCCGCCAAAATCGAAGATTGTCTCGATCCCAGTTGTGTCTTCATCTAAACGGCGGAAGTTCGAACCGATGTAGTGGAATAAAGGCGCATAGGATTGCAGAGTTGCGCGCCAGGCAGATGAATTTTTGGTATCCATTTTCTTTGGGTGGGCGCCAGGAAGGTGTTCTTGATAAATTTCAAGCTCCACCATGATGCGCAGATCTTTGGTTTTCTTATCGTAGACGAGGTAAGCTTCTTGATGGCTGAAGCATTTTTTGTGATTTTCGGCAATTGCTTTGATGTCGGCCGATGTCAGACCCATTGGGTTGTTTTGCTTCCGAGCGCAACGATGAACATCGTAGGGTTCGCCGTCCCGGTCAGTGAGGAAAATCATGCTTTCGGTGCTGTCGGTTACGCGCACGTAAAAGGGCGCATCGGACTTTGTGTTGGTATCATTGGACATGATAGGGCCTTGGAGAGTAAAATGAGCGACGTGAGGAGACACTTTTAGGATCTTCTCAAGATATGGGTATATTCGCTGTGGTTTCTGATTTTCGCTTCAAGTCTGAGGTCCAGCAGATTTGTTTCCGAAGCTTGGTCTCGAAAGGTTTTTCAGTTATTCCTAAGAAATAGGAGGTGTGCCACATGACTAAGAAAATTGAACTGGGGGACAACCCTAAGCCTCAAGAACTTGCAGTACCACTGCGGGAAATCGACCCCTTCCCCAAATCTGTTATGCAAAACCTTGCATTGGCGCTCACGTATCAATCTGTCGCTATGGAGGGGGATATTTTGGCCTTTAGTTTCGACTACATGCTTAATGAGGGAGCTATGTATCCTTGCGGAGAGATTGAAGTGATCGTGGCCTATCCGGGCAAGGCAGAGAGAATGCAGGCACGAAATCTATACCGGGACTTTGATAACCTTGATCGATGTGCCGCAGCCGCTATGGGCTCCTATGGGGCCTTTGAGGAGAGCATTGCAATACGCGAAGAACTCGCCGCCGCGTGCATCAGCACCGCCCTCCTTCAAGACGCTACAGTATATTTTAAGGTACTGGTGACCGCCTTAGGGTTGGCGACAGTACCTTACTTCGGAAATCTGGAGGAGGACGGATATCACGATATCAACTTTGAAGAATTGATCCGGATATTTGTCTTCCGAGGACAGTCATCTCATCAAAAGATTAACTTCCTCTCAGACATTGCAGACATCTTTCCGAGAGCCATACCATTCCTTAGGGATGTAGCACTGAGGCCCAAAGGGGCCTGATCAAGTGCTCTTAGGAATCCCCTTATGAATCGTAGGCAATCAAAAAGCGTACGGTCTCGCCTTCAATCGGAAGGAACGATTGAGATCTTTCCGCTAAGATAATGGATTGATGAGATGACATATTGACCATATCAGGATTAAACATCCCATCGGCTTGGTTTATTGATTTTCCGCGGAGAATTTGTGGCTGCTTTTTGTCGCGATCGATCAGAACTTCGAGAATGTTTGCTCTGCTTTCGAGAGCTTTGTAATTTTTCTCACTCTTGAACGAGGGAATGTCCAGCCGGCCTGCTACAGCATCGCGCAGGCGTCCCAGGCTGCAACTGCCATGATTAAAGAGCTTTAAGTTGCGTTCATGTGCATCCACTACATCCTGCCAACCCAAGTGATGTGCGGCATAGTCTGACACGTCATCTGGCAGCTCTGGGTGGGCAACAGTTTCGATGCCCCATCCATCAAAATCTGTGAGAGCTTCGAAAAAGTAGTCATCACGCATCGAAAAGAATACGCCAGGGTCATCGAGGTCCAGTTTGGTTCCGTAGGGGCCGCCATTGCGCACATATTCACCAAACTGACTTAACGTGGACTCCCATGTGCCGTCGGTATGTAACCGCTCAACCACCCAGTAAATATCGCGCCCCATGCGTCTCTCCTTTTTCATCTTTCGCCCGCAAGGGCTTTATTCCTGATCTACTTCAAAGATCGGCAATAAAGCCTCCGGCGGCACACAATGCTCTGCACTCTTACTTCGGAAAACTTGAAAATGTTGAGCCTTGTGACTCAAAGAGAAAGACAGACATACAAAGATAGAAGAAAGACCGATCGACATCAAAGTCTCTTTGGAAGGCTGTGTGTAGCTGATGCTTTCCCATTGGTGAGGCGGGCTGTTTGGCAGCGGATATTGTACGACCTGAGTGAAACAATCACATGGGCCGTAGTCGGGACGCACTCAACAATGGACGAACAAGAAAATTAGAAGAGTAGATAGGTAGCCGGCAAGCCCTGACTATGTCCAAGACATGGAAAATAAGCACAGAGCATCGCAGTCCCTATCAGCAAGATGTCTTGGTCGATTCTTGAGGAAAGCATTAAATATTTTTCTTTGGTCGATGCTATTCGCCCTCTTCGCATTTGCCCTGAACTACCTATTAACTTCTGTCCGTGTATGTTACGATGCAATACCAACGGGACTTTTGCTTGAAAGAGGAGAGTGCGACCTTTCGTGGCCCGGCTCTCATGGCTTTCTGATTTTTGTTACTGCGACTTTCTATATTTTGGCAATATTTATGTCTCCGAGGAGATTGATGTTGGATATTAGCGCGGCGTTTATTGTCTTCTTAGTCATGAACGTCATTCTTTGGGTCTTTGCCGCTACTATTGAAGAAAGGGCGTTTGCTTTCAAGGGTCGCTTCGCCTCTGGTGAGGAAATAAAAATTTTCCTTCCAGCGTCATATAACGCCAAAATTCCAGACAATCGAAACTCAAACGGACTACTGTATAACTTAATCATTGACCCCAAATCGAAATATTACGACGAGATGATTCCTGATGGCAGTTTAAGAATAAGTAGAGTTATATTCACCCTCTACAATCTGAAGCGCTCACCACCCATCCCACAGATCATTAGCGTGCCTCCAAGAGACAGAAGAAATGATGAAACGTGGTTTCAAATGGGCAGTTCTGGTCATGCTCCAGGAACTTATGTCGTCAAGCTCGAAGCTTCTGAGGGGGCCTGCAAAGCGGGAACCATGTTCTCATCACGTGTCTCGTGCAGCCAGCCTCGAAGAACTCTGTCCGAGGAGGAGATCGAAATTGTGGACGGCACCGATTACAGGAGATCTGCTATTTCAAGATTCCTTGGTTACAGATCTCTCTCCAAATCAAGAGACCTCATTGGCATACCTGATCTGGATCCTCGAAGAGATTGGATGCTTGCGGATTGGCGGCCGGCAGATCTCGATATCACAATGACTGATACCAAAATATGTACCCTTCAAGTCTATCCTGCTCCTCTTCCAGGAACAATCAAGGCGTGCATAGAACTGGCCGGGCACTTTGAACATGGCGACATCTACGCTCCTCAGGACATCGAATTCACTATTTCAGGAATGGAATATGAAAGTAATGTTATTCCGTTTGAGGATGCGAAATCAAAAGCTCTGGATGCATTCGGTAAAGAAAGCTCGGAACAGCTTCCGAGATTTCGTTACCGTAGCGGAAGCGCTGGTGGATATTGGCTTTTTGAAATGCGTCAAGGGGGCAATACGATTGCCGTCCTGAACACCGGCGGTGTTTGCAGCGAAGAGGAAAAAGGTCAGCCTCCGTCGTGTATAAAAATTGATTATGAAATATGTGATGAATACAGTTATCGCTGCAGAGGCCGCCTACCAGGATCCATGTTCTGATTTTTGGCACTCGTCTTCCCTTTAGTCTTGCGTGATGTGTCCTGGTTTTCCCAAACCTGGGCGGACAGACTTGACCGCGATGCAACGCATCGTTCGATGCTGTTTCGGAGTTTTTGACTGTATATTGTTCCAGCTCTGCGATATTTTTTATAGTTTTAAAACAATACCTTACAAAATATGCTCGAAAACATAATACATTTTTTGCATATCAGCACGCACTGATATATTGTTTGAATGAGGTCGGGTAGGCAAATGCTATGGCACAGCCCAGCCATTCCGGCGGGCGCAACATGGAGCTGATAACATGAACTACGGATTGACCATTCTTCTTGCAAACCCATCAAACCCGCTGGGGACATACCTCAAGACACGATTTTTGGAGCTTGGGAAGAAGCAAAACGAGGTTGCCGATTTCTTGGGTGTCAAACAGTCTGCGATCGCCAATGTGTTTGCTGTTGAGGGAACCGGCCCGAGCTTTGCGACCCAGCTCGGGGGCGGAATGACCAACCTGATGCTGAGCGAAGAGCAAAATCAGTGGCGCAGCCATTGGCAGGCAGGCGTGGTCTTCGGTCCGCGCCGTTATCCGAAAGATCGCCCCGAAGTTGTTCGTAAGGCGGCCTTTGTGCTGTCGTTTTACAACCGCACAACCAAATCTTCAGGAGATGATGACAATCGCAACCTCGAGTTTCGAGAGATCATGACTATGATCGACGAGAAGACTTATCGCGAGATGCTTCAGATGATCTGGGCGCCGTATTTTGGAGCGATCATTGCCAAGCCCAAGAAGGGAGATCGGATCAAACTGGTCTCCTCACATAAGGGGTACGATGAAGACTGGGTCAAAAAGCACAGTGGCACTTTAGATCGGTTGCGCCGCGCGACGGGAGAAGACTTATTCAAAGCTGAGCAAAGCTTCGGAGAAGCTGAAGCAATGCGCGTGTTGCGTCTGTTGAATGAAGCCCGCAGGGGCGCTTCGACCAAAGACATCCTCGCCCTGATGTCAGATGATGAGAGGAGGGAAGATAAGAAGCAGATTTATGATGCTGAGACGCTTTCGCTCTCTCTCAATGGGAGGGTTGAGGAGGCCATGAGGCGCATTTCTTCACGTTTCTGTGGATGGGAAGATTATCAATTCGATCAGATGGAAGAAGCCAGCGTTGCTGCCGCAGAGGTAGAAAAAGCAGATGAAGCCAAAGCCAATGGTCACCTTAACTAAAAGTCGGATAGCTGCGGGCCCCTGGATTTCACAGGGGCCCGAATGTTAGCTTGCTCTTAATAGATATGAGCGCATTTCTCTCAAGCGCAGTAGGATCGATATCCGTATTCCAGCTCAAGTCGTCTCGTGAAGAAATGAAGGATGTAGGAGACAGCAAAGTGAGCTGCTGACAGGAAGGCGATCGAGGAAAAGCCCCACATCGGAAAGAAGTATCCGAAACCTACGAATGTCATAGCGAAGGTGGAGCCAGCCCCACCCAGAAATGCGAGGATGCGGTTGGCAAGCGAGACTTCTTCGTTCGTCCTTTGCATCTCATAGAACATGGCATCAATAAAGGGCGCTACAGCCGCGCTGAGTATAATCGCAACAGCAACCTGAAGGTGAAGTAAGGCGCCTGAGCTGCCCTGACTGATAATCCAGGCATAGGCAGGAAGCGCCGGCGCGACTGCATTGGCAATCAGCCAGAGAAAGCCGTAGTGAATCTTCCTGATCTGCTGCATGTGTGCCTCATCGTGACTTGCCTTATTATAGTCACTTTTCGGCGTTTGGGCAGTCATTAAATGAGGTTTTCCACAATTCGCTGTCAGATCTATTTGGTGAGGCGAAATGCTTGGCAACACGTTGAAGTTGGCGAGGAGTGTCGATTGACGGGAACAGAGGCAGCCAAGGAAACCTCAGGGGATCTGCTCTCAGAGGCACAAGCTGAGTGTCATCTCCTGAGATAGTCAGTGGGTTGAAGGACAACACAACGTAAGACTTCGCAAACGGGTCGAAGATCAACGTATTTGGAATAAAGAAGTTGATTTTCGACCCGCTTTTCTATCGAGCTTTCACTATAGCTCGAAGCGCTGGACCAGCGGCGCCGCGACCCGCGTTAAAAGAGACTCGACGGCGCGCCCGGCGGCCCGGTTGCGCAACGGTAGATCTCGGTCGTATACCGCCATGAACTCCAGAGCGGGAACGGCGCCACGGGTTCGCTTGTAGGCCGCAGCGCCTGCTGAGAGATTGAGCCAACATCCGGTCGCGTCTCCGATCTCGAACACCTTCGTTGAGACCAAACGGTAGAGACCTTGTGAGCGCGGCGCACTGGTATCAAAACCGACAATCGGCGAAGTCAGGGTGTTTCCAGCACGAAAGAGCCCAATCACGGCGCACATCTCCTGTCCCCTGTTGAGCGCCCAGAGATCGAGAAGCCCTTCTCGGGCGAGGCCCTCCAGAAAGAAGGGCGTATAGTGTGGATTTAGCTGGGTATACTTGTCGATGTATAGGCGGTTGTAGAGATGGGTTACCGCAACAAATTCAGCCGATGTAAAGTCGATGCCGCGCTTCCAGTAAAGGCCACTCCTGCGAAGGTCGCGGATATCGTTCTTCATATCCCTGGTTCTCGGAGAGGCTGGCGGACGAAGATAAACCTGCCGAGAAGGAACCAGGCGGAAGCCTCGGACGGCGAGATCATCGAGAAGCGAAGCATCACTGACAGCATTGATCGACCGCAGGACCACGGCATGGCCGGGATACATATCAAGGGCTGCCTCTGTCATCCTGCCGATGGCCGCGGCTGGATCTTCAGGCAAGGGGTTTGTCGACAGAAGCCAGTTGTTGATCTGAACCTGTCGATCCCAACCTGTGGCGCGCAGAAGCGGACGAAGGCCGGACACGGCACATCGCGCTGCAGCCGTCACCACTGGACGGTTTGAAAAATGACGTAACTCCTCGATCCCGTAATCGATGTATGCTGCGGTCGGGCAGGCAATGTAGCAGGTAGAACGAACGCCAGAAGAGATACTGATAGGGAGACCTGTCGCGGGACATGAAGCAAGTTCCACATCGAGGTTAGCGACAAGTTCTGTGCTTGGCTTCGAGAATGCTGCGGGCGTAAGAGTGGCTTGAGCGGGTCCGGTCATGAGAATGCCTCCGATCGGATCAGGCATGGGGACGTATTCGGCCAAATATCACTGGCTCCTGGAAGACAATGGCGCAAGTCGGATTTCGTTAACATGGAAGCCTCCTCCGTATGAGAAGGAAGTGGGTGTGTTCGATCCACTGCAAAAACAGGTTCATTGCCTCAACGATGAGTGTGGATCGTGGCGCGCAGCTACGTCTTCGTGATGTTAGTCACCCTCTTAAGTTATGGCTGGCGCAATATCGGCTTCGACCTGCTGACATCGTTCATCAAATGTGGCGTATTCCTCAGGTGTCGTGAATAGCCATGGATTGACGAAGCGCAAAAAGATGTGGTTGATGTCGAGGTGTAGATCCTGCGGAATTGCGGGATCTATCCATGAAATGAACTTCTTGCCATCGTGACTGACCGAAGCGATTTTCCGCCCTTCCAGCAACAGGGTTGCAGCGTAAATTTTCGAGCTGCGATCCAGCTTTACCTGCATACTCTCTCCGACCGGGTATCCAGTAATCGAGTGATCAAAGGTTCCTCCGGCGAACCAACCGGGACCAGATGATCTATGGCTGCCAATTTGGAAAGCCATCTGGTGAGAGAGGTCCGTATTAAATCTTCGCCCCTGCACGCGTAAGACGCCCATGATCTGATAATGTGCCGCAAGAATTTGTGGAACGCGAAGGTACCTGGATATTGTTCCTGCTTTATTTGGTACGCCGGAAGCGCGACCCGCGAGGTAAGCGAGGGAAAGAGTGAGGTCTGTCATCATTGGTCTTTCCTGTAGACGGGGGTCCTTGTCTCAGCATTTAACCATGGAAAAATGCTGTTCCATATCTCAGATGGGCACATTTGAAAAACGCGGAAGTTTTTGAGGATTGCCTTACGGGAATAAGCGAAATTGGTCGAATAAGGGTGTATCGGGGTCAACGTCATTTTTAGGGTAAAGCGAAACTTCGCTATCGAGAACGCGCGCATATGCGCCGTCTCCCGGGTGTTCGCATTCAACAGCCAGGGAGCGGTGGACGAGCTCCCACACACATTTTTGGCCCGACGCGTTTTTCTGCGGGCGATCAAGCTTCGAAAGAACCAATAGGTTTCGACCTTTCCCCTCGGCGGCAATGGCGTCGGGAAAGGCATCAAGGTAGTTGATGGTGATGTCAGTCATTTGATAATCCTCGTCTCTTCTGAACTATGAGTCTGTGCAGCAGATCGTAGTATATGATATATTTTGTATTAGTGCCGTGGGAGAATGTCAGCGGGTATGCCGATGCCTTCGTCGATTTTCCAACGAAGCGCACCCATCGCGGCAAGTTGGGCGTGTTTGCTCGGCAGGAACGGCGTCGGGTTATCAAAGAGAAGCAGGTAGGCGTCGGTGTAGCGTTCGGCGCGATCCAATGGAAGCATTACGCAAATTGATCCATTGTTGTAGCCCCCAAAGTCGAAAATTGTCTCGATCCCGGTCACGTCCTCATCTAACTGTCTCAGATTTTCTTCAATGTAATGCAGTGCAGTGGCGAAGGATGACAAAGTTGCGCGCCACAGATGAAAATCGTCCACATTCATATTTCTCGGATGAGTTTTTGGGAGGTCTTCGGCATCAATTTCATATTCGACCATGATGCGAAGGTCCTTGGCAATCTTATCGTAGACGAGAAATGCCTCGTTGTGGCTGAAGCATTTATCGTGGGTCTCCACGAGAGCTTCGATATCGGCTGGAGTCATGCTCAAAGCACGAAGCTGTTCGGTGAATGACCGATTTTCATTAAATAGATCGCCATGCCGATCGACGAGAAAAACCATGTTCTTGGTGCAGTCAGTCACGCGCACGACAAAGGAGTTATCGGTTTGGGTTTTGGAAGAACTATTCATGAAAAACCTTAGGTATTTAAGAAGGAACTGCAGGCGTCATCGGTATTTAGGTACCGCATGTATTTGCGCGCAGCGGCATCTGATCCTCGCCTCATGAAAGGGCGAAGATCAGAGGCCCTCCGCGCCTGGAGATATTTCATCCGCGAATACCATGTCTAAAAATTTGCATGCATCTGTTTGCAGATTTTTCCATCAAGCTTTTCTTATTTATGCCTGTGGCTTCGGTTGCCCTTGATGATCGAAGTCCAGTAGAAAATTCAAGATCCTTAAGGCACTTGGCGTTCTGCGCAGCGGAAATATTTGACGACAGCAGCAATTTCTGATGATTTGACATCGCTTCGGTGACGCCAAATTTACCCCTGGCATGCAATAGACATGCCGCAATACGATCTGCGTCGAAACCATTATGGCTGCCATTCGGCACCACCATGTCAAGAGATGAGTAGGCAGGGTCTACGCGGGCGTTGTACCCAGCTTTTAGACCTGAATGATACAGATAAGAGCCGCGCGTCTCAAAGCCTACGGGCATCGTGAGCCAAGTTGTGCTCAACCCAAAGTCCCTCGAGAAAATGAAGGGAAGACCACTGGGCATATCTCCCCAATTAACATCGCGAATGACAGCGCCACCAGGTTGCATTGCTTGCATGTAGTCGAACTCAGATCGGATGAGATCTCTTGTGTCCTATGGGACTGAGATTGTTATTGATAGGAAACTTCTCAAAACTTTTGTTCAAAGCTCGATACGACATGGCTTAGTTCAAATCCTGCCTCACCATGTGTTAGTGGTAAGATGGATATTTGAAGCGCTCTACATACGCGCTTCAAAGAGACATCGTTGCCGTCATGGATGCGGCGTGAACGCGATGGGTCTGTTCTATCCGTAGATGGCACAACCGATAAATACTGAGAGACGGAATGGCGAAGGATTGCGAAAAGAAGCGTGCTTTCGAGAGTCAATCTTGTGGTAGCGTCAGCCACCGCTAAGGGGCCTGTAGTCGCTGTGAAATCAGCATAAATACTATGCAAGTTACGGTTCGATGTGCAATTTGATGCTGAAATTGGCCTTTGGGATCAATTTGGCCAGCATGCGGCGGAAAATTTTTGTGGCGCAACATATCTCTTAACCTATGTGCCGATTGATATAGATCCACTGCGGAAATGTCGCATCAAACATGCTTCAGCTGCCTATCCGGCAGTTCCGATGCGGTCCTGGCTGAGGACATTCTCGCGATCTTCTCAGCTGCCTGTTCGGCAGTTAAAGTTGTTGATGGGGTTGCGAAAGCAGTTATCATATTTTCAGATGCCTACTCGGCAGTCAAAAGTGGAATCCCGCCAAAGCTTTTACACTGACGGGATTCCTTTATTATTGAGATTTTCGCCTTACCTTGGTGCGCTCGCAGATCGCATCATGCCGCTACGCGCGCGAAACCCCAAAGGTCGTAGCCCTGGTGGGCACAGGTCTCAGCCGATCGAATCTCCAAGGTTCGCGCACGGGCGTGCCCACTGGTTAGCGACCGAACAGAAATGTAAGGCTTTGCCGTCGGACCTACCGGAGACTTTAGATGCGCAACCACATCCTCTGGCAATGTCTCACCGCGCTTTTCAGCACGCGCCTGTAGGCGTCGCAACTTTCGACGTTGCGCGGCGGGCGTTGACTTTTCTCTTTCCTGAGCAATAAAAACCAAGTTTGTCGGATCAGCTGTGGCAGCCTTGTCTTCTGCTGTGCTCTTACGGAAGTAGAACTTTGCGAGGTTGCTGAACTCCGCATCTTCGCAAAGTTCGGTGATCGCATCAAAGTCACCCGACACAACCAAGCGTCGACCAAGTGCCTCGTCCCTCTCCAAACCAGTAACAGCCCCCGGTAGAGAGACAGACAGAAGATTCTGAATGCCTGTTTCGGGATCAAGATCCCGACTGCGCATGTTATTGACGATCTTTAGATGCACGATAGCGAGCATGCGGTTGATCAGTGCGGATGCGCTAACAATTGCGCGGTCATCGCGCAGTGTCAGGTCGATCGAGGTGTTTGTTGCTTCAGGCATCTTTTTCTCCCATCACGCCACCGCGGATCAAGTTTGCAATAATAAAGTGCGCCGCATTCCGAACTGCGACACCATCAGGCTTTTCGACCAAGTCGATCAAAAGTTTGTCGAGGCCCTGCAGACAGCTGCGTAGCGATTGCGCAGTCTTGCCGTAACGCAAGGGCATGTTGATATCGCGGTTCTGACCATAAGGGTTTACAGTCAGGGCCTCTTCAGAAGAAACGAGTTCTACACCTGTCTCTGGATCGCTGAAGCCATTGTGCCATGTATCAATAGTGCGAAGGGCAGCGCCGATCTTCTCGGAGGTGATAAACGGATGCCGCTCACCCTTGATGACCTTGGACTGCAGCATGCGTGTGACATCAGCCGCACCGCGCTTCTCGTCTTCGCCGCCCTTCATTTTGACCGGGAAAACCTGGCTTGGGTAAACTTCACGGCTGCCGCCGAGCTTAACGCGACCAATCACATCGACTTTGGCCAAGATGCCCTCAGCCAGAGATACTGCAACCTGGTCGATGACCGGCTTCAGGGCGGCCGCGAGATCAGCAGGCAGAGGCTTGTTCATCCGGTTAGGGACATCAAAGCAGTCGACAGTGACTTCGATCTTGGTTTCTGCCTCAATGGTGAAAGTCACACATGCAGCATGCGACAAATCCATGTTGCGCCACAGCCAGGTACCAGCCGCCAGGTTGCGCACATAGCGCTCTGCCAGTTCCTGAAATCCACCGATAGTGGCATAGGCTTCATGAAAGTCATTCACCAAAGAGATGAACTTTGTATCGTTACAGGCATGCGGCGCCTTGGTTCGACCGAAGAAGTCCACACCGAAGCGAACAACCAATGTATCCATATCAGGATCAATGAAGGCGCGCTGGTTGAGCGTCGGGTTGTTGTGCATGATGTCGGATGCAGGCTTTTGATCCTTTTCAGCCTTCATGGAGGCCATCACGCCGTTATTTTTGCGTTCCTCAATCAGGATCGGACGCTCAACCGAAGGGTCTGCATAAAGCGACTGCGAAAACATTGCGTCCGTCGGATAGATAGACTTTGCGAAGGACAGGTTTGCGGGGATTTTCAATGGCACAGCTGGGTTCCTTTCAGGGTGCATGTGAGAGTTTTAGTGTTGATTTGCGAACGCCAGATCAGCGCCCGATCTTGATCTTCCGCTTCTCCGAGAGGATGAAGCTCGGCATAGCCAAGAAGTGGTTCGGCATATGCGTGTGGAATACTTGGATTACGGGAGTCTGCTTTGCAGAACGGTGCCGCCAGCATCCGGTAGCCATTCCCAATCGCCATTTTACGGTTCTTGGACAGCTCGCCATCAGCCAGCAGATCAACCAAAGATGCCAAGGCGCTGTCTTTGATCAGCACAGCATGGTCGAGCATCTTGGCGGTCTCATCTGTGAGCATCAGCCCAGCGCCAGATGCCTGAAGCGTATCAAGCGCGTCGTAAACATCGTCGCAAGCAGACACCTGCGAGATATCAATGCAGCGCCCGCCGCAGAACGACTCCATGCGCAGACTGTTCTTTAGACGCTTTGGGTCGCAGTTATCAGACACCTCGAGGGCCAGGCTGATCCGGAAGTCCATCTTGGGAAGAGGATCGTTTGGCCCGGCCAAGAGATCGCTCTTCTTTTTGACAACTGGCTTGGCGAAAACGCGACCTTGGTAGGTGGTCGCATTGCCGGTACCCAAACCACCTTTGCCAACAAAGCGTGGTGAGATGTCGTGAATACGGACAATCATGCCAAAAGCCGGTTCGACCAGGCCTTGCGCACGAAGCGCGGCATGAACAGCGCCATGAAGACCTGTTATTGGCAGCGATCCCATTGCGGCCGGATTGGTGCCGCTATTGGCGTTCTGCGCTGCAATATTTGTGAGTGTGATCCACATGGCTTAGGCCTTCCCGATGATCTGAATGGTGGCCTCAAGGCGCTCTTTTACGGCCTTTGGCATTGCTGGGATTTCTCCAGTCTCTGTGTCCATGCCGATGCGCTCTACGCGACCAACAATGTACTGGACGGCGGCCTTCTTGAGAGAGGGGCGCACATCGTTGAACATCGCACCTGTGATCAGAGCCATACGAAGCTCGGCGGGGAGATCGCAGATCAGGTTGTGGTTTCTCAGGTCAGGATTGAGATCAAAGATCTGCTGATATTTGGCGAAGCACTGGGGAAGGTATGTGGCGAGATGCTTGTCAATTTCGCCAGCAATCGCGTCAATCTTCACGTGATTTTCACGGGTGTCCGGCAGGCTGCTCAAACGGTGAAGCTGATACAATCCCTTGCGCGGAACTGGATATGGGTTCAGCAGAGCAGCAATAAAGCTGCTCGCGCTGGATTTGTTGCGCCCCAGTTTGCTGAGAAAGGTTCGGAGGCTAAACAGGCTGTCAGAAGAGAAGCCATGATAGCAAAAATGATGAACGCCGGTATTCAGGCTATTGAACACGCCAGAGTTCTGGGAGTTCTGACCGCCGGCGGGAAGAATGCCGATCGCAGGCATTGCTTTGTCTGCGTTCTGGCGCTCAACGCGAATACGCTTCAGTTCAAACTCGCGGAACACAGGGTGCACTGGGGTGAGCAGGACATCCTCGGCGCCGGGCGCACTGAAGAAGATCTGCGTGCATGCATTCAAGATACGGTCAGGAACGGCGTTTTGCAGGTTCTCGATCTCGAGTTGAGTGGCGGCCTCCACTGTGTGGTGCATCGAGGTTTGTTTTGCGTGAATGCGGGTCATAAGCGTAGGCTCCAAGGCACGGTCTGCGCGCGCCTCAGGAGACTTTCCGGGATCGCCGTCACCACCTGCAAGAATGGTCGGGACCACAGCATTGTTAGAGCTGATGTAATCCGATTTACTGAACGTCCCCACGACACCACCCAGGGTCAGCCGTGTGCGGTTGCGAGGGTCAGCAGAGTCTACACCCTGAAGGTCTTCAATCTTGGCAACGTCGAGGTCGCGCACTGGCGCATATTCGATGTTGCTGTTGGGCACCTTGGTCGAGTGGGTGATAGCGCCTTGAGCGATAGGCACGCCGGGGTTTTTGATCCCGATGGTTGGCTTGCTGGCATTGGCTGAGGTCATGGTCTTGATCCGGTCTACATCTGTTCCTGTTGAGCAGATGCGAACGATCCAAATTGCGCGGAAACGATTTTGGCAATTTTGTCAAAATTTTGTTGAGATTATTGTTCGCGTTGAGACGATCCGATCTTCGTCTCATGACCCAGAAAGCTTCAGAACCCCAAGAAATCCTCAATGTTGTCGTGCGTATCGCAGGCTTGCTCCATGATTGGGGCAAGGCCAACGCGCCCTTCCAGCACAGACTAAGAGATCAGAATGCGTCGTCAGATCCTTTGCGCCACGAGTTGATTTCGGTGATCTTGGCGCGCCGGCTGTTTGATGCGCTTGATATGGACTGCCTGACGCAGACATCCGTAACAGAAGCTGTGAAGGCCGCTCAGGCAAATAACTTGCTCGATGTATCCGCAACGCGTGCTGCTGGCATGTTCTACAGTGATGGAAGCACGCCTTCACACCTGAAGAACGTTATTCTCTGGCTGATCTTGTCGCATCACCGACTGCCATCCCTGAGTGAAGGCTCTGAAGTGGCTGAGGGGCGCATTGCGCTGATCGAGGCATCGGATGACTGGGATGTGTGGCAGAAATCCTTGATGGATCTCACAAGCGCGCTTCATATCCGCGATGCACAGATACCTGACACACTTGAGATACAAGATGGACTGGAGCGATCAGAGGTGTGGATGCAAGGCCTGTATTGGGGACTAAAGAGCTTGAGTGATACGTCTCTGGATTCATCATCGCCTGGCCCAAGAGCCCTATCCGTTGCAGGTCGATTGGCACTCATCTGCGCAGACAGAGAAGTCTCAATGTCTGAAGCCTTAAAGAAGGCGCGCCGGGGTGGACTGATTGCAAATACCTATAAGGGCAAACTTAATCAAAATCTTGATGAGCACATGATTGAGGTCGGCGCCGCTGCGCAGCGCTGGGCAACCTATTTGCCGACGGCAGATAAGGGTCTACCGCACTATAGAGAGGCAGAACTTTCTATGTGCGACACGATACCAAGTAAGTTCCAGTGGCAGAGGTCTTCCGTAGAAGCGATGCGCAGAGCGGACATGTCTTCTACTGATGGGTTCTTTGGTGTTGTGCGCTCAGGGACGGGGTCCGGCAAAACGCGCGGCACATTCGATATATTGAAAGCATTGAGGACTGAGGGGTCGAGAATTAGCATGGCCGCACCAATGCGTACCTTGTCGCTACAGGCGGCTGAGGTGTACCGATCGGATATGAATGTCCCAGAGTGCGAGATGGTTCGGCTTATTGGTGAAGCCTCAGCAATAACGGAAGACGCTGACGGACAGACGATCATTGAGGACATTGGGGGTGTCGTTGGGGGCACAGATAACGCAGAGGGCATGCCGTTTGTCTTGTCGCGCCATGAAGTAGCGCGCCGGTTGTCCGCTACGCCCATTTCAGTAAGCACCATTGATTATCTCATGCCGTCTGTGGATCAGGGGCGCACCAACTTTGCTCTGTCTGTCTTTCGAATGGCAACGTCTGACATTATTCTCGATGAGCTCGACAGCTATAGCCCCAATGATCTCGTCTGCATTGGCCGATTGGTGCATCTGGCGGGCATGTTTGGACGCGGTGTCCTTGCGGTGTCCGCAACGCTTTCAACTGATATTGCCGAGCAAATGGAAGCCGCATATCGCGCTGGCTATGAGCTTCGTAGATCCTTGGGTTGGACAGATGGCAAGGTGTGGACTGGATACTTCGACGAGAACAGCATCTCTGTTGAAGCAGAATCCCATGTGGCAGCACTGATGAACAAGGCGCCCTGCCCGTCTCTGCGCAGCGGGTTGAGTCTATCTTGGGGCGACAAGGACTGGGCCGCTCACAGTCGAGGCGGCATCTATGAACGTTACGATGAAATAATGCAGTGCCTCAAGGATGGCATTCAGAAACATATCGCGGCTGGACGCCGAGACACTGTGATACTGGTGAAGCTGTCTCGCATTGAAAGCGTCATTAACTTTGCAAAGCACCTGGACGCTCATAGCTTAGGTGAAGATGTTGGCCTGGGCATCCTGTGCTGGCATGGGCGGATGCTATCTGGGCAGCGAGGTTTGATCGAGCAGGCTTTGAGTAAGATGCTGTCTCGCAAGGGAGATCCGGATATCACTCAGCATCCGATTATCTCGGAGATCGAAAAGCCCCAATCTGATGCCCCCAGGTGTTTGGTTGTGGTGGCTTCGTCGGTTGCGTCGGTTGGTCAGGATCATGATTATGATGGCGCAATCATTGAGCCTTGCGCGCTCGCCGACATCATTCAGGTTTGCGGCCGTGTAGGTCGACACCGCAGTGACAAGTCGAGTGCGCGCTTTGTGCATATTCTCTCGGGGCCCATGATTATACCGGGACAAGGATCTTCGCGCCGCCACCGTCCATCGACATATACGCGCCCGGGCCCTGAAATGGAGAAATGGGAAAGCCCCTTTGCCAAGTCTTACAAACTCAAAGAGTCTGACTTGTCGATTTCAAATCTGGTAAATGAGGCTGTGAGACATCATCCTGTTCAGGCCATCTGGAAGCACATGGATGCTGGCAGCCTCTCAGCGCTGGAACGGCGTGTTGTTGTGGATTATCTCGGCCTGGGGCATTTGTGCAGCCTGCGAGGGTTTGTCGAGCAAGCCCAGACATGGATCTCTGCAGAGCATTTTGAGCGTATGAAGTTTCGCGGCGAAAGCCCGCGCATTATTCTGCGCTGGTGTCCTGAAGGTCAGTATTTGAAGCGCCGTACGCTTCAGGACAAATTTGAGCCTTTACCTTCTACAGGCGTCCAGCAAGGAGGTCTGGCGCTTAAACGCAGTGTAATGAAGGATATCCTGCAAGATTTTGCTAAAGGCGCCTTTGCAGTCGATGGCAATGCCTGCGTCTATGATGCGAGTATCCCTCGCATCGATGATCTATCGGGAGTGAGATTTTTTGCTGACGTCGGGATTACTTATTGAGGCCTCCATCAAGCTTTCTGCGCAGTGACGATGCCGAAGGCTTACTCTTGATGCTGACCTACCGCCGTACAAATATGTGCGACAGCATCCGCTGACCGATTTGCAGGCAGGGTCCAAGCAATCGGAGTTGATCCTTGGCAGGTGACGCTATGTTGATCGAGATGCCCGAAGTGGAAAGTGGTAGAGCCATCTGATGCTACCTGGACCTCAAGTTTTCCAGAGAGGTCAACCATATAGAGACTAAGCTCTGTGTAAATATTGCTGATGGCAAAGATCGACAGTGCGGACACGGCGCCCACTGCACATGTGTATTTGAAGAAGGTGAACAGTGTTACTTTTTCGCCCTGTTCTTGAATGTTAGCGTCCATCTTTTATTCTCCTTGCTATTGAGAAGAAGTTGGGATCACTGAAGCGAAGAAGAGAATTTATCGGTCATTTCGTTGAAGGCGTGCAGTGTGAGTTTGAGTTTTTTCTTCCCACTAAACAGGTTCGGCCAATATTAGGTTAGGCAAACCAGGAGAGTTTAATGGCGCAAAATGTAATGGTTGAAAATCAGATCGATCCGCGTGCTGTTTGGCTGCGGCTTGATGATGCTGCTGATCAGCGTGAGTTTTTCTTGGTGGTAAGGAAAACCGACAAGACACTATCGGATTCCCTACCTTTCGGCTGCGGCAAGCTTCCAGATCCTTTTTCTTCCCGTTTTTGTCATGTGCATGATGCTTGGCGCTTCTCAGTGCCGACAAGCATGTCGAATGAAGACGCTTTTAAGCGCGCAAGGCAGTTCGGCTTTCGAACTGATGATGAAGATGTCTTGCTGCGTGGCGATCCGGGCCACATTCCAATTGCCGGAAAGCGCGAAAAGGTGTTTTCGGCACGTCGTCGTATCGGACGCCCCGGTGAGGGTGATATTACCGTTATTTTTGCACTTGATTCAGTTCGTGATGGCAATGGTGTTGTTAAATACGATGCTCTGCCTCTGGATGAATTCCCTCCACGCCGGAGTTGCGACCAGATCATACAGATGAGGTGTTTTTAACCGAAGCCTCTGTCGACGATGTGGTGAGTGCGTGGTCATCCTTCGGGTTTGTTCAGCATGACTATGTTGTCTCCTGCTTCAAGCCTGAAGAACTTTATGTTGGATTTCGAGAGGACTCGGGACCCAATTCAGTGATTTTCGTTGCAAAAGATGATGCCTGGACTGCTGATGAGTTGCGCGATCACTCCATCTCAGGACTTCCCGATGGTCTGGGGGACAACATTGCAGGATGCGAATGGGAAATGAAGCCAGGTGTCAGTCGTGATGAAGTCTGGCGACAACTTATGGATACAGGATTTCACCCGCTACCAAATGAGTTGCGTGATCAATTGTTCTAAAGCCTCATGAGTCAAAGTTCGGAAACCTTCAATGCGTCACCGCTTAGATACTGTCATACGGCAGCCGTTTGAGTCTTTGCCGTAAACAATCAGAGCGTCTTTTGCCACCGAGCCTGAGAAGCTGGTTTTGCCGATCAGAAGGCCCCAGTTAATCTGACCTTGGACCGACCGACCTTTCACTCTTAGGACTACGCTGCCATTGAATCCTTGGGAGTTTCTTACTTTTCCAGAGTAGGTGCCGCCGCCTCGGTGCGCGATGGCGAGCGCGCCCGTGATGGTTTTATTGGGTAGTCTGGATCGAGGTCCGCACCTTGCCTTAAAGGACCACTGCCCTGAGACATTTGACGGTTTGAGTGAGATTGCTTTTGGAGGTGTGCAAACCTTTCCGCTTAAGCCTTCCAGTACGGTGAGTAGCTCAGGGCTCCCCAGCCTGTATTCTTCTTCAGACATATTCTTGGCGTTCAGGAAGTTACTGTATCCGGACCGAGTTTTGCGTCCCGCTACTCCATCTGCCGTACCGACAGAGCACCCAAGTGCATTAAGTGCGCTTTGTGTACGGCGCATAAGGGTCTTAGGATCCAGCGCCTCTGTAGTGCTCGCGGGTGCGGGAAGTACTGCATTAGTTTGATTGGGCGGGATATTAATTGTGGGGAGCTGCACAACCGGTGAAGCATTTGCCACTTCGGTGCCTGTCTTTGAGGTCTCGCCGCGCTCTATTGACCTGACTGGCAAGCCCTGTCCAATATCGTCGTATGTCGTTCCAACCTTGGCAAGTCGTGCCTGAAGGTCCGCCTGTCTCAAAGCTTTGATCTCTTCACTCACCTGATCAAGTGCAATGCCACCGATTTGGCGGTCCAATAGGATCGCTACTGCCTCATCTGATCTTGGGTGGTTTTTTACGATGACATCTACTGCGGCGTTGAGCTTACGTAGGTAGCTCAATTTCTGTGACCCCTCCGCCTTTTGAGCGGCTTCAAACTGTGACTTTGCCTCACCCATAAGTACTGCGATCGTAGAAGTTTCCTCAGATTGCGCCCAGGAAGTGCAGGGAAGCACCAGTGCGCAAATGAGCAGTGCGCCGGCCCAAATGCCGCCTTGCCGCCGCTGTGAACCACATGTGATTGTCATGTGTCAGCTCGAAAGCTCAATAGTGCACGTAGCAGGCCTTACACTGCCTCGAAATCCAAATCGCTGAGTGTCTGACCCGGTAAGCTTACCGGACTGACTTAAAGTAATCTCCATTGAGTATTGCACCTCGGAGTTACCAATATCTACCCCTCTTTCGGATACCAAATTAAACTTCAACGGGAAGGCGGAGACATCATCGAGCCACGTCAAATTTGCTATGGTTCCACTGTGTAAGGCACTGTCATCGCCCATCCGAATGGCGGCTCCATTCGACCTTACTTTTTCAATCCTCAGATAGAGGGGATAGGAAATATTGAACCCAGGCTTTCCTGTGGTCTTGTCTTCAGGTGCTGAACATGTGTGGGTTCCCATCCACATTTTAGGCACCTGTGAGAGAAACTCGGTGCGCTCGAGAATGCCATCTTTGAAAGCTGCAAAAAGTTCTTTCGATCCAAGGTTCCGTTTCTCAAGACTTGCCCTCAGCTCTTGTTGCAGAGCGATCAGCTCTTCGGAGGTGTCGAGTTGCTTTCTAAGACTGGCAGCCTCAGTGGCCAATCGCGTTTCCAGAGCAGCATATTCCTGGCGTTGCTTCTCGATCAGTTGTCCGCGCTTGGTTGCATGCTCTACCTTGATGTCTTCAAGCTCTGCTGCGGCCTCGGCTTCAAGCTTTTCCAAAGCACTGCGCGTCTTCTTGTTTTCTTCCGCAATGAGCTTGGCGCGCTCTGCTTGTGCTTCTTCCAGAAGGGGTTCATTTTCACTGGTGAGTTTTGCAAGCTGAGTGCGGTATTCTGATTTGGTTTTGGATAGTTCTTCAAGCTGGCTCTGCTTTAATGCTGAAAGCCTCGTGCGGTGGGCTGTCTGTATCTTAGAGACTTGTTCTTTTTGCTCTTGCTCCAACTGGGCGATTTGCGACCGAGTTTCGCCTTTGATTCGATTGATCTCTTGCTCGGCCTGGTTCAATGCGGAAGCAATCGATGTAGATCTCAATGCAGCCAGCTTCGTATCTGTTTCCTCGCTACCGATCACCAGAGAGGGAATATCGAACAAGTCTCGAGGTTTGCCCAATGCGGTGACAGGATTTTCGATCATTACAGACCCAGCCCAATTGCCAGCTTTGTAACCGAGATCCAAGACGCCGTAGAGGGTCCGCGATGCCCCGACCTCTACGGTGGGCACGACCAAGGCAAAGGGCCCCTCCTGTGAAGTTTCTGCGTACAGAGGCGATTTGGTCTTACCATCTGCCTCAAAACGGAAGGCGCGTCGCGGTGCGACAGCATCCCCAGTGTCAGAAGTAGCGACAATTTTAAAGTTCTCAATACTCCAGAAAGGGGGCAGTTCAGCCTCAACCATGTTGGAAAGTTCTGCCGCATCAGGTGACTCCTGAGCGTGAGAGCTAAGAGCTGTCGAGCAAAGGAGAACTGCAGCAAGAGCGGGCAATCTTAGAATATTCTGCATTGCTTATACCTTATGTCTATATGTCTTGCATGTTCCTTAGAAAGTTTTCACCTGTCAAGTTTTTCATGATTTGCGGTAAAACAAGCATTCGCAGACCCAAGTTAGGGCGCGTTGCGACTTAATGTAGACGGGAGAAATTTATATGAATATTGAAACAATATCATGCTAACTGCGTCTCACCTTAAGCATTAAAACAAAAGAAATATCAGAAAAATATCTAAGAAAAAAACCAGAATAAGCGTCAAGTTTTTCGTAAATCGGGTGCTCGTTAAGTCTTAGATATCTTTTTGCAGCGGAACGAATTTAAGCATTACCTCGTTGTAATCACGTCAACCAAAACGATTGACCGATGATAAAAACAAATAAATGAGGCAAACGATATGACACCGCTTAAAACTTCAATCTCCGCAATGACCGTCGCTTTTTTGATGGGCGGCGCAGCCCATGCGCAGGTGGGCCTTGCGGGAGGTGCGTCAGGTAGTGTCGGAGCAGGTTTGGATGCAGGGCCTTCAGCATCGGCCAGCGTCGGAGCCACATCTAATGCGCAGTCTTCTGCGGATACAGGCATCACCTCTGATGCTGTTGAGGGCGCACGCACTGTTTTGAATAAGGCTGGCGCTTTGGGCGGCGTTGCGATTGATAAAGCAACTGGCTTGGCCACAACCGCGTCTTCGGCCGTTGGGAAAGTGGGCGCCAATGTAATGTTTAACGCTGAGACCGCCCTTGAGGCTGGAACAACTAATGTCACCTCTGCGGACGGTGTGAGTATCGGTAACATTTCCGGCGTCAGGATGGTGGACGGAGGTCAAATGGTGACGGTCAACCTTAACGAAGAAGCCGGCTTTACTGCTGACAAGATCTCAGTCAATGCTGAGCATTTTGTTAAGGGGGATGGAAAAATTGGCCTCGCCATGACTGCAGCTCAGTTGGATGCGTCGATCAAGGCTGCTGGTTCTTCCGGTTAAGCCTCCGTAAATAATGCAACCCACATTTGAGTGACGATGTACATTTTAAATCTGAGCCGCCCGTCAGAGCTATCTGCGGGCGGCTTTGTATTATGAGTCACCTTTGACTGAAATATATAAGCCCAACTATTGCTACGGGCGCTATTTACAAAAGCAGATACTTTTCAGCTTGGGATAAATTAAAATGGGTGATCCAGACGATTTCATGGATGATGATGACTTCTATTCTCGGGATGATATCTTGGAGGATATTGATGATGACTTCGAGGAAATTCCTTCAGCCTCTCCAATGAAGTCCCGCGTTGTCCAAAGGCCAGCCGCGAAACCCTGCGCTGAAATATTGGCGGGTGCGGTTCGCACGCCATTCGGATTCACGTTCATGAGCCTTGAGGATGCGGTAAATCAACATCATGTAGAAGGCATTCACAAGGCCGCAGCGCGGGGAGAAACCCTTCCTCCTGAAGTCGACCCGATTATGCTTGTGGCCAAAGGCACCTGCCCTGACGAACTTGATCATGCGCATCATCAATCTGCAGAGAGTGTTGAATCGACCTTGATTGCACTTACGGCAATTGGTGTAGATCTTAATGAGGATCGCGACGGCGTACCGGCAGCTCACCGTGTTTCAAAATATTATGGAGATCAAATCATAGGGAATTTCTATGACACGTCTCAAGCTGCCGAGTTGGGCATGACGGATCAATCTCAAGGCAGCCGACTGGCAGCCTTTGCGCGCGCGGGCGTAGATTTTAATGCGAAAGATGAAGATGGACAAAAACCTATCGAGGCGGTTGTTTCGAGATCCATCGAGAAGGCCAATGAGTTGAATGCCAATGTCGTTGCGGTCAAATCTTATGTCACGCACGAATGTATGAAGGCACATGCAGTCTCAATTCTTCAGAAAAAACATGGCTTGGATGTGGATACGCGCGGACCAAGAAAGGCTGCTGATCGAAGCAAGAGATCAGGCCCGAGCCTCGACGACTAAGACAAAACTTGGCCGGCAACGTTTACAACCCTCGATGAAGGTTCCAGGCCGACTCTATAAAGTTGGTATTTGACAGCTTAAGTACTTCCGTACCGATCTCGATGATGTGCATGTTGGGACGCGCATGAGGTGTGGTCATACTTATCTGAGAAAAGGCGGCACTTATAGCCTCATCGCGCTCTTTGCCTGCCATTATGTGACGGGCGGTAGCGAGCAATAGAGCCACTGCTGAGGATCTTGAAATACCCGCATGGCAATGCACCAACACAGGCCGCGCCACAGGTGATTTTTGCAAAGCATGTATTGCTGCCTGAATGTGATGAGGCTCGGCTACTGCCATGCCAGGCGCGGGACGCTCAATGTCATGGAAGTCCAGCGGACATATCGAGGCTGGCATATCGCCGAGCCGCTCTGTCGTAATGCTCCTTCTTTCCGGGTCAGAGATCGACACAAGAAGTCCCGCCTTAAGCTGTCGGGAAAAATCCCCTGCTTCATCCATTGAGCAGACAAATATGGGTGCGGGCTGACGCGGCTTGAAGAATTTGAACATAGAGGATCTCTGTTTTGGACACCATCAAGAAATAGTTTCATTAAGTACATCAGGGGTACTTAATGGCTAATATGATATCCCTTAGGCGCACTTTGCTGACCTTACGGACATATTGATAGCCAAAGCAACAGGGCTTAATGGCTTCAAACCTAAGTCATTTTGGGTTTCCGCAGCCTGGCATTGGCCAGTGCGAGATCAGCGTCCATATAAGTGAATCGATGATTATGTTGTGCCATAAAAATCCCTGCATGCGCTCAACATCAGAGGGATGCATCATATCAGGGGGTAACCAAGTTCGGATAGACAGGCATCGGTAAGCCTCAGGCGTCTTTCCCTTGAGGATGGTAACCGGATAGTTAACCCCGATGAATGCACCCCTCGGTACGGAATATGAAAGTTCCAGAGATTTTCGAAATCAGGGGTGTCCCGAATAGCCTGACTGGTGATTATCCCGCTGACACATCAGCCACTACATTTTGTGGTCTGAGTTTCCGTATCAGTGGGACATCCAAGGCTGCTGCAATGGTCCGGTAATATGGACTTTCCAGCACCTTGGCAG
>Ga0066860_10000021_pt1 | contig 90245 bp, 126 predicted proteins | sample ETN07SmetaG_FD_65601 | JGI IMG/M metagenome (GOLD analysis project Ga0066860, IMG submission 65601) | Marine microbial and viral communities from oxygen minimum zone, Eastern Pacific Ocean - ETNP2014F14-07SV275 | ecosystem: Environmental > Aquatic > Marine > Oceanic ... | reverse complement strand
GCCGTGGTGAACCCCAACAGACAGGACGAAGATGGCACGCTGGCACATCTCTGTGCCGCTGCGGTCGTTTTCTTGATGCTCGTCGAAGTGGGGCGACAATTGCGCGAAGCGGGGCGCAAGGGGCCGGACCTGATGGCGATGCTCGACTTAGTGGCGCTGGCCACTGTCGCCGATGTGGCCCCGCTCACAGGCGTGAACCGCGCCTTCGTGCGTCAGGGGCTCAAGGTCATGGCTCGGCGCGCGCGGCCCGGCCTTGCCGCCCTGTCGGATGTGGCGCGGATGGACACGGCCCCCACGGCCTATCACTTGGGCTTTCTGCTTGGCCCCCGCATCAACGCGGGCGGGCGCATTGGCCAAGCCGACCTTGGCGCACGGCTTTTGGCCACCGCCGACCCGCATGAGGCCGCCGCATTGGCCGAACGCCTCGACCAGCTCAACACCGACCGCCGCGAGGTTGAGGCCGCCGTGCGCGCCAGCGCCATGGCACAGGCCGAAGAGCGCGGCTTTGACGGGCCGCTGGCATGGGCCGCTGGCCCCGGCTGGCATCCCGGCGTGGTGGGCATCGTCGCCTCACGCCTGAAGGAAGCCGCCAACCGCCCCTCTATCGTTATCGGCGTCGAAGACGGCATCGGCAAAGGCTCAGGCCGCTCGATCAGCGGCATCGACCTCGGCGCGCCGATTCAGCGTCTGGCTGCCGAAGGGCTGCTGATCAAGGGCGGCGGGCACAAGATGGCCGCAGGCCTGACCGTGGCGGAAGACAAGATCGACGCGGCGATGGCGCGCTTGGGCGAATTGCTCACCAAACAGGGCGCGCATTTGGCAGGCCCCGCCGACCTCAACCTCTGCGGCATGATGATGCCCGGCGCAGCCACCGTGGAGCTGGCCGAGATGGTCGACCAAGCCGGCCCCTTCGGCGCCGGCGCCCCTGCCCCGCGCTATGCCTTTGCGGACATGCAAATCCGCTTTGCCAAACGCGTGGGCGAGAACCACCTCAAAGTAAGTTTCGGCGACGGGCTGGGCGCGAACCTCGAGGCGATTTCATTTGGCGCTTACGACGGCCCCCTCGGCCCCGCGCTGGAAAACCACGGCGGCGCGCGTTTCCACCTCGCGGGCCGTCTCGACATTAACAATTTCCGCGGTCGGCGCACCGTTCAACTGCGTTTGGAGGACGCCGCGCGGGCCTGAAAACTTTTTCTGAAGAAACTTCATTTTTCCGCTTGCAGCCCCCCGCAGTATTACTTAAACGTCCGCTCACAGACAGAGCAGCACACACCAAACGCTGCACTGGACTGACAAAAGAGTGGCCCGTTCGTCTATCGGTTAGGACGCCAGGTTTTCAACCTGGAAAGAGGGGTTCGATTCCCCTACGGGCTGCCACATGTCTTTGTCTGCTTCTCCTGCAAGATACTGAAAAGACTTAATAAACAGGTCATAGCAGCCTTTTGCACTTCGGACCCTGTGTCCATTTGGTACACATTTTGGTACACAATTAGGTACACACGATCTTCTCGTGGGTTCCCCGGCAGTTCTTTCTCTGGCAAATTGCCATCGAGAGGGAATCAATGCCAATCTTCATGCGCAACAAAACCTATATGCTCCGTCGCCGGGTGCCCAAGCGGTATGCCGAGGTCGAGGAGCGTCGGGAAATCAAGATCAGTCTCAAGACGGACAGTCTCGAAGTCGCCAACATCAAAGCCGCCCAGGTCTGGCAACAGCAGATCGGCATGTGGGAGGCGATGGTGCGTGGAGAGACGGATGTTGCCAAGGTGCGCTATGAGGCAGCGCAGGAGCTGGCGGCCGCGGCTGGGATGCAGTTTCTTCACGCTGATGAGGTTGCTCAGCTTCCGCTGAAGGACATCTACGAGCGGTTCACCAAAACCTTGAACACTGAAGGCGAGATGGACCCAAGGCGCACGCGGGCGTTTCTCGGCGCCATCAAGAAGCCCGGCATTCGCATGAGCGAGGCCCTGGAGATCTTCTTTGAACTCACCCGAGAAGAGGATAACAACCGATCCCGCAATCAGCTCAGGGTGCGCCACAACAACTTCAAGCGCGCTTTCAAAGGCTTCATTGAGGTCGCTGGCGACATCGAGCTTCAACACATGTCGGCAGATCACATGCTGGAGCTGCGGGAGTTCTACGGTCAGCGCATTCAGGAGGGGCACATTCTTCCGGGCACCGCGAACAAGGAGATGAAGAACCTCGGGACCGTGCTGCGCAGGGTCAATCAGATGAAACGCCTCGATCTTGATCTGCCGCTTTCAGGCTGGGCCTTCAAAGGCGCGAAAGATGGCGTGCGCAAGCCCTTCTCTACGGAGTGGATCAAGCGCACCTTGATCAAGGGCAATCACCTGTCGGGCCTGAACTCCGAAGCGCGGGCTGTCGTGCATCTGATGATCAACACAGGGGTTCGACCCAGCGAAGCGGGTGCGTTGATTGCGGAAGACATTCACTTGGGCGGGAAAGTCCCCTTCATCGAGATTAAGGCGCGCTCAGAGGGTGAATTTAAGCGGGCTGTGAAGACATCCAGCGCTGAAAGGGTCATACCCCTCACGGGCGTGTCCTTAGACGCTCTGAGGGCGTTCCCACAGGGCTTCCCGCGGTACTTTGATCGCTCGTCTACCGTAAGCGCGACGATCAACAAGTATCTGCGGGAGAATGATCTGATGGAGACGGAGAAGCATTCGCTCTACTGTCTGCGCCATAGCTTCGAAGACCGCATGCTCGAAGCCAGTATCGACGAACGACTAAGGCGTGACTTTCTAGGTCACGCCTTGGGCAGGGAGCGTTATGGCTCGGGTGGGGATTTGGCTTTCCGAAGGGCTCAGCTGGAGCGGGTGGCTTTATAGCGTCATTCCCATGGCTGCTGCCAGCTTTTCGAGAAGGTCTTTGCGCACTGTGACGGTTACCGTCTCTTCATCGGGCGTCTTCGGACTGTCGTCAATCAGTATGCGGGCCACCACCTCGATGTGCACCAGACGCTCAAGGTTGTCTTTGACCTGGGGCGGGATTTCCGCGCGGGCATCCCATGCCGTCGCCTTCGAGACTGCGTTTTCGCTGCCGCAGTCGGGGCAGCTGAACTTGCCATCGCTCATATCAACCCCGCTTCCATCTTGCGGCGGTAGACAAACGCATCGAGCAGATCGAAGGAGTTGCCTGCGGCGCGACGCGCGTCGTTGCCGGGGCCATCTGGCCCAACAGGCATTCGGCAGACCTTCAGCCAAGCCTCTCGCTCTTGCTCCAGCTCCTCAAGCGTCATGCTCTCAATGCCGGCGATATGTAGGTTTCCGCCAATGCGCTCGGCAAAGGTCTCCCAATCTTCGTCGCCTGTCTCCTTGCTGTACTGCATCAGGAAGTCTTCGGGCGCGGTGACATCTTGGTCGTCGTCAGGGACGATCCCCTGCCCTGCCGCCCAGTTTGCGAAGCGCAGGGCCTCGATGATCAGTGATTGTTTCGGGGTCATTTGAATGTCCAGTTGATTGCAATGCTGAATGCAAACCCGCCCAGCAGAACCAGCAACAAGGCGGGGATTAGGTCTTTGAGCCATCCGTGGAGCTCATAGCCGCAGTTGTAGCAGCACCCCTCACCGGGGCTGTATGCGTCGTCATGGCAGCGCGGGCACTCATGGTCCCGCGCGCTCATGCTGACCTCTTCATGCGCAGCTTGGCCCGGGCGCGCTCGATGGCGCTGTCCTTGGGCCGGGTGGCCTCGTATTCCGCAAGTTGCGCGTCCATCTCAGCGAAGACGGGGAGCAGATCATCGTCCTCAAGCGCGTTTTTGGCGATCATGGCGTGCATGTAGCGAAGGGCTGCTACAGAGACGGATTTGAAGGTGTCTTGATCTGACATGGCTTTCTCTTTGGGAGTTAAGGCGCGCGCCCGATTGGGGTGAGGGGAAGGATCGGGCGCGCTGGTCTCGGGCAGGAGAACGAGAGAAAGGGCTGCCCGAGTATGCTTATTATAGCAGGCGCTTACGCAGCCTCTGCTTGCTTATCGACCATCATCGCCATCGCTTTGGTGTCGAGTGCGCGCTCCAGTGTGTCTGTCTCCGACTTGTCTGTGCGGATCTCCACAAAGCGCGGGTGACTGAGCGCGTAATAGTCGTTGTCACGGCCCTTGGTGATGTCGTTGCAGGTCACTGTCATGATCTGTCCGATCAGCTCCTCGCGGCGGCTGTTGAAGTCTTCCAGCTGCGCGTTGTTGAAGCCCGATGTGCGGCCCTTGATCTGCCCGTCATCTGTCTCGAAAGTCATGGCGCCGAAGGTCTTCTCACGCACTGTGCCTGGCGTGCCTTCGTGAAAGCCCGTGATGCGCACATCCACGTCAATCTCCAGCTTGAGCTTGAGCTGGCTCGGGTTCGTGCCATCGCGGAAGATCGCATTGCGCTCTTTGATGATCGTGCCTTCAAGCCCGCGGTTCATCACCTCTGCGGTGAACTTGAGGGCCTCGCTCATGTCGTTGACCTCAATGCACTCGATGGCACGCACAGGGGTCGCGCCAGATGCGCAGGGGTCATGCGTGTGGTCGGGGAACAGCTTCTGTACCACCGTCCAACGGTTTACATAGGGCGTTGTACCCTTCACCTTGTTGATGGCGTTGTTGTATTCCTTGAGCGAGACCACGTCCCAGCAATCGAAGACGACCTTGCAGTCATCGGGGATTTCATTCTTGCGCAGAATGCCGTTGCCCGTGGCACGATCGAGCAGCTTGCCGTCGCGATAGACGGTCAGCTCGCCAAAGAAGGCGGCATCGACGCCTGTTTCGCGCAGCGCCTCTTCGATCTCAGGATAGATGTATTCTTCACCCTGCCGGGAGACGCAGTTAACCTTGCCGTTCTCGACCAGGAACTCACGATAGGTGCCATCTGCCTTCAGCTGCACGAAGGCGCCTTCGGGGTTGAACTTCTTCGCCGTCTTCTCGTTGTAGACGCCGCAGCGCATGTAGATCGGCTTCACGATCAGGCCCTTGAACACCTTGTTGATGTTGCTGCGGCCCATGTTGATGCGCAGATCGCGGTTGATGACCTTCAAGAAGACGCCCTGATCCCAAAGGTCGAGGGCTTCGGCGACGCCTTGCAGGCGCTCAATGGCAGAGTTGCCCGTCACTTCACGGGTCGAAAGCTCCCATTCGAGGATGTCGAGCGCCTCTTCGAGCGTCATCACGCCCTTGGCCTCTTCGACATTGCCGATCGAGCGCAGGGAGACGCCGTATGTGAATGTCGCCTTGTCGTAGGTCATCTTCAACACGCGCTGGAGCAACGTGTTGTCCTTGTGCTTCTTGAGCACGTCCATCTTGTAGTTGGTGCCGTTATTGGCATTCAGCTCGTCGATGATGTCCGAAATTCGGTCAGTCATTGGTGAATCATTCCTCTGTTCATGGTTGGGTTACAACAGGGCCTTCGCCCCCTGCTGGTCTCATGCGCTGGAGAATTTGAGCGATGGACGTGATACGCTGCGGCTCAAATGTCCGCATGATGTCCTGCTCGATCTTCTCCAAATGCGCGTGATCTGTGTAAGGTCGCGTCACCTCTTTCAGGGCGAACTCCTTGCTCACTGTGGTGATCGTCGGGGTGATCCAGGAGTTCGGCCAGAGCCGGCACTTCGACTTAATGGCGCCGGGAATGCATTCGCTGGACGACATCGACACCGCGATGACGAACTCACCTTTGTCCTTCAGCACGATCCACGGGCGCACTTTGCCGCCGATCAGCTTGTGAATGAACACATCTCCGCGTCTGAGCGTCTCGATCTGAATGGGTCCGCGGCATGTCTCAGACATGTCGGGCACGCCAGCGTCTTCGAGCTTGGAAATAGCGTTGTTGAGCATCTCCTCGACTTCGCGCTTGCCGTAATGCTTCTGATCGAGACGCCGCACGCGATCGCGCCAGTTGTTCAGAAATTCCCCGATGCTCATGCCGACTTCCTTTGCTTCATCAGTTTGGCGCGCTCCGCGAGCGACAGTTTCTTGCCCGGGGCCGCGGGCTTCTCTGCCTTGAGCTTTGGCTGCGGGGCGGCTTTGGGCTTTGCCTTCTCAGCTGCAACGGCTTCTGTGACCGCTTTGCTCATGCTGTTCGTCTCGACCTGATCGAGCGCATCAAGGTTGCTCTTGGGCTTCGCTTTACGCTTGGGCGCGGGCTTGCTCGCCTTGGGCTGGGGCTTGGGCGCCGCTGACGCCGCGACCCCTTGCAGCTTCATCAGGTGATCGTTGTAGATCGGCCCCTCGAAGATACCCGCGCGGCGATAGTCGTTCTCATTGGGCAGCGTATGCCGCAGGGCGTAACCCGTGATCTGCGACGGCAGCTTGGCGACCCCCTCCCGAGGGCTGTCCCAATGCGGCTTGCTGCCAGGCTTGCTCCACGGGCCGCCCACGCGAAAGGCATTGCGTACCGGGCACATCCAGCATTGATGCGCGACCGCGCATATCTTCGGCTCGATTTCGCTGTGCTTGCCCTGCATCGCGGCATTATGCCGGCGTTCACAATCCTCCAGCTTCGCTGCGCTCTGTGTCACAGGGCAATCGAATGTATAGTGGTTCGTCACTGCTGACTTCTCCCTCACCACGCGCCGAAACCCTCGTCGTGGGTCACTTTAGGGGCGCTCTTCTTTGCTGTGGGTTTAGAATGCGCTTTGGGTCTTGGTGGGGCAACAGTCTCTTGTGTCCTACCGAGTTTGTGGTGGGCTGTTTTCTCGCTTCTCAAATCATCACTGGCAGTGGGTACGATTTCGCCTTCGATCTGATGAAGTTTAACCTCCATGCTCTCCATCACCTTATTCCATGCCATGCCTTCGCTTGACGCGATCTCCATGTCATCGAGCCAGACTTCCAATGCGAAGTCACAGGTGTAGGACGAGAGCGTTTCTGTCTTTATTACAGGGGATACAGGACGAAGACGGTCGGAATCAGCGAGCGCGAGAGGCTCCATTTCAGTGCGATGCTGTTCGATCCGGAAGTGAACCTCAGCCGAGAGGTTCAGTCTCTTTCTCATTCCCGCCGTGTCGTTCGTGAGCGTCGCTCTTACCGTGTGACTGTCCGTGATGGGCGGGACTGTACCGTACATATCGGTGAGATTACGCTCGATCTGCCTCTTGGCACTCTCAAGCATGCTCTTGACCAGCCCCTCAGCTCTCGGCGGCAGCATTTCCATCATCGTCTTCCCCTCGTCTCTCGAATCATTCGTAGAACACGATAGCAGGTAGATCAATAGTGACTTACTTATACGGGCATTTCAAAGTCAGCGCCAAGCCCCCGCTACCGCTCGCTGAGACCGCCTTCTCATAGGCGCTGATAATCTCGGCAGCCCGCGCTTCGCCGGGGTCTTTGCCCGCAGGCAGCATCGCGACCTTTCCCTTGATCCCTATGCCGCAGAGGGTGCGTGCGGCTTTCACAGCTGCCTTGTAGGCTTTCCTCTCGCCATCCCACATGATCGTCACTTCTTCGAGACCCCTCGCCTTCAGCTCCAGAAAGCGCGACATCTGATCATTGCCATCATCACCCGACGACAGATGCATGCCGAAGCTGCCTAAGATGCCGATCTCTTTGTGCGACTCCAGCGCCTTATGCGCCCCGATCACGTCCATGACGCCCTCGCAGAGCAGCGCCCGCTTCTTTCGCCCAAAGCGATGTCCGTTGTAGAGGAAACGCCCTGTCCCGGGCAGCCTGGGTGGGAAGATGTATTTGCTGTCTGCCTTGCCCGTGATGTCGCGGCCCTGAAAGTTCACCATCGTGCCGTCAAGGTCGTGAATGGGGAAGATCACGCGCTTCTTGAAAGGCATGAAGCCCTCCTCGCCGCCGACTTTGGTGTATTTGTACCACCCATCATGGCAGTAGCGCAGATCGAACCATTCCGCTGTCTCTGCATCGACGCCGCGCTCTGTGAGATAGGGTAGCATGTTGCCCTTGCGGTCGGGCAGCTTGATCGTGCCGCCCGGAAGCTCCCAATCTGTTGCATCATAGGTCTCGACATCGACCCGCTCACGCGCTGCCGGCCGCCAACCCATCTCCATCGCGAGCTTGTTGAGATAAGCGACGGCACTGCCGCCGCCGCTATTCTCGACCACCTGTCGCGTGAACTTGTAGAGATTGAACGTCTCTTGGCATGAGCCGTGAAAGCAGTTGCCCAAGCCGCTGTCGCGGTTGGCATAGACTTTCCAGTCGTCCCCGCCACAGAAAGGGCACTCCTTGATGTTCAGCTGCTCGCCACGACTGCCCGAGCCTGTGCCGTAGTCCATGCCCTCACGCTCAAGCACATCCTCAAGCAGAATGCTCTCCAGAAGATCGTCAATCTCACTCACCGTAAGACCCCTTTGGCTCAAACTTCTTGATGAAGGTGGCGCGCGCCAAGTCTTGATGCACCGTGCGCTCGTAGCCGCCCTCTGCGTTACGCACGGCAGCGAAATAGAGCCGTGCAACCTTGTCGGCCTTTTCTTGATCTGTCGCGTTGATTGAGAACAGGAAGTCAGCGAGACGCACCTTGTTGAAGTCTTCGGCGACGTGATCAGCTTTCGCAGTCTTGGCCTTGTACCCCTCGCGGTTCGTCTGCACCGCTGTGAGCATTGCGATGTCCTCTTCCATCGCGATCTGACGCAGCTCGACGCCGATCTCGCGGCTTTCGGAGATCTTGTCATCCTTGTAGCGGATGGGCGGCTTCATAATGTCCCAATAGTCGATCACGACCATATCGAAGAGCATGCCCTGCGCGCGGTAGCGCTCGATCAATCGCTTGAGGTCACGCGGGGAGAATGAGTTGGTCGCAAAGCGATGCACCTTCATTGTCCCGCGCCCCTCAAGAGCCGCGCGCACCTTCTGTGCCACTTCGTCGATGTGATCATTCAGATCGCGGGTTGGGATGCCTGACAGATACGCCTCTGCCCGATTGGTCGTCACCTCGACGCTGTTTTCGAGCGAGATAAACAGCACGTTGAAACGCGCCTTGATCGCATTCACCGCGAAATTCAATAGCCCGAAGGAGTTGTGACTGATCAGGCCATTTGCCCAAAAGCTGTTGGTCTCAGGTACAGAGATATCCATCGTCTGCGCCTCGCCCTCGACAATCTCCACGATCTCGTCATAGGCATAGCCCTGTCGCAATGTATCGCGCAGCCATGTGACTCCCTCGCCCATCACCCTATCCCCGATGAACTCAGACAGCTGATCGGCGATGACATAGCTCAGGTGCCGTCTTCCAGATTTCACGGCATAGAGCTGTTTGCAGAGCGTCGGTGGCACATCACGTTTCAGCTTAATGCCGGCCGCCATCATCTCCTGCATGATCTTGGTGACTTTTGCAGCGGCATTGGGGATGCGGTCTTGTGCTGTTGCGTCAATACCCGTCAGCCCTTCCTTCAGAGCTTTCGTCTTGCGCGGCTCATAGAGCCCAATCTCCGCAAGCAGTTGCAGATTGTGTTGCCCTGCCACTTCGATGTGCCAGTATTCCCGCATGATACCTGTGCCGTTTGTTGCACACCCGGGCTTGAGCCGCATCTTGCAGACAATGCCGAAGTTGAGCAGTTGCAGATGCACCTGTCGCATCAGCTCCTTCGATGCCATCGTCAGATGATATGAGAGCTTGCCTGACGGGGCTGTGACGACAGACCCTTCCAGACCCATGACAGTCTCCAGAAAGCGCTTCACAACGCCATAGGGAGCGCGCCTGATGCTCTTTGGGATTTCCTTCTGGGCAGAGAGTGTCGCGGGCAGTCCGAGCTTGTCGAGGAAGACTTGCAGCATGCGGTTATAGACACGCGCCTCAAAGGCCCGATCCCCCTTGCTGACCGTCGGCTCAAGCCCAAAGTGTCGGTGCATGAGTTCGCAGTATCGCCGCAGAATGCTTTCGTCCTTCTGCGTAAAGGTGACAAGTGCGTCCTTTATGGCAACATGCCCCTCGGCAACAATCATGCCCAGAAGCTCCGCTAAATCGGGCGTCATCGCAACGGGAAGTTTGATCAGATTGTGCGTTCCCCGCCTTGGGCTGAATTCGATCCAATCGAACGTGGCATTGCGCGCCGGGATCAGATCAACGTGATGTCCAAAACGCAATTCCCCGCGCTGGACAGCCATCGCATCGCCTTTGCGAACATCTTCGAGATTGACCCAATCGAGACCGTTTTTGGTCATAACCATCATGGGGTGATTGAGACTGCCTTCAATCTCATAGCCGCGACGGGTTCTGATCCGGCGGGTCTTTCGCACACCGCTGTTGTAGATGTGGCTTGCACGTTCAGCGCCGTCTTTTCCCAGAATGCCGATGTCGATCGCATCCATTGCGCCTGTTGGCATGTCAGGGGGCAGATAGTCGTCGATACGCACCATCCCGTCTTCGGTGATGATCAGCGTGTCGCCTGTTACGCATTTGCCCATTTTCGCCGGGCCCATGAGGACTGACAGTTCGCCGCGGGTGAAGCCGCCGTCAGCTGTGGCATCGTCAAACTCTCGATAGCCTGATGTCACGGCCCGCTTGCGTGTGCCCGCCGCAATCTCTTTACGCATCTCCGCCCGGGCTTCAATGTCGAGAAAAAGGTCGTGGGCTTCGCTTGCGTCATTGGCGCCCACCATGATCGCCTTGCCCATCTGAGCTTCAATCTGGTCGAAGTCATTCTTCTCCAGATAGCTGCTGGACTTGATCATCGCGTTGTAGATCGCCTGATGTCGGGCGAAGGTTGCGACTTGATCAACCACATAGTCCCGATCGCTAAGATCAGCCCGGAGGATCTTGCCCAGCTCCGTTTTGACATCCGGCAGCATATCTTCGCGAATGATCTTCGATGCGACCGCATCTTTGATCAGCTTCGCAAGCACCACTGTCGAGGGCACGGTCTTGTAGGTGTCATAGTGATTGCTCACCAGACCCACGATCGTGCCATGTGCTGCGTTCTCGAAATAGCCTGGCTCGATCAGGCCACTCGTGCGCACATTGAACATTACGTCCCGCGTGCAGAGAGCCGCCACCTTGAGCTGGAATGCTTCGTCGAAGTCGAATGTCGCCTCTGCTTCGAACTCTTCCACTGTTTCTTCTGTCATGTCTCGCCTTTATTCACTGCTGACTTGTAGTCTGGGCTAAACGATAGCCCGAATTGTCTTGACCATATCGGCCCCGAAGCGTCTGAGCACTTCGCGTTCATTGAGGAAGTCATCCTCGATCATGCGCTTGAGAACATAGGGGCGCTCTGTCTCGCGCCGGTGCTTTGCTTCTGAGCAGAACCACGCAACGCAGTCCTTTTGCGCAGGAGTGCCGGCCCAGTTCTTCATACGGTAGCTGGGATGCTTGGGCAGCGGCATACGGGTGCGGCAGCGCTCTTCAAAGGCCCGCTGAGCGGCAATGACAGACTGCCCGTGGCGCATATGCCCCAAGAGCGGAACCCCGTCAGCGGCAGCGGCCCAGCCCGTGCTGTCCCAATCTTTCGTATAGCCGTGCTTTTGCAAAAGCGCCTCGATCACCGCATCGAAGAACAGCGGGTAAGGCATCTTCATCTGATCAACGATGTGCATGGTGTTGATCAGCAACGCAGTGGAGCCGCTTCTCAAACTGCGCTTGCTATAAGGATTCACGGGGCTTTGGGCCTTTGAGCGCCCGTAGTGATGATGGAAAGCCCGCTCCCGTGCGCGGGCATATTCATGTGCAAAATGCAGAACCCGCATCGCGGGATGGATCATGCGATAGTCGAACCACGTCTGCTGCGTGCGCTCGATGCCGATCTTAATTTGCTCTCTCGTCCAGTATCTTGAAACGTAAACTTCAAGCGACAGGAAGTCCAAAGCGGACCCTTGGAACTCCCCGTAGTGCTTGACCAGGTGCTCAACCCGCGTGTCGATCTCCAGTGATGAACTGCGGCAGATCATGTGCTTCAACTTCTGTTCCCTCTTCAAAGTCGCCATAGGCAAGCAGAATGTCCTTCACGAGCGGATCGCGAACGATGTCTTCATGTGTGAACTGTGCTACCCCTACCCCCTTAATGTATCGGGTGCGCTTTAGACCGTCAATCAGTCCTGACTGACCATTGAGGGCTGGAGCGATTTGCCGAGGGTCGCCGTCGATGATCAGCTTGGCACCCTTCCCGAGCCTTGTGAGGAACATCTTCATCTCGAAGATGGTGCTGTTCTGAGCCTCATCCAAAAGGACGATCGTTGGTTCATCCCAGCTCCTGCCCTGCATAAAACTAAGAGGTACAACTTCGATTATGCTATTACTTGTATAATACTCAAAGCTGCCCGAGCCTAACTCATCCGTGAAGGCAGGGCCGTAAGCAGCGATGTAGGGAGCCATCTTTTCATCGACATCTCCCGGGAGGAAGCCCATCGGTTGCCCTGCTTCTACCGCGGGGCGGGAGAGAACAACCTTCTCGACGGTCTTCTCTTTGAGCATCCGGGCGGCAGTCCGTCCGGCGCAGTATGTCTTGCCAACCCCTGCGGGGCCAAGGCCGAATGTGATCCGGCAGTTCTCGATGCAGTTCAGGTAATGGGCCTGCGCGTCTGTCTGCGGTTTGAGGGGTGGTTTCGCCTTCTTTCGGCGTACAGGCTGATCCTTTCGCGCCAGTTGCTCTGCTTCGATCTTGCGGGCGGTTTCTGCTTCCCGACGACGGCGTGAGGACATGCCATTCTCCTTCAGAACTGATGGCACAATTGTAACTCATTGCTGACTTACTCGCAGCCGAACAATGTGCTTGACAGCAAAAAGGCCGCTTACGCGGCCTTTGGCTTAGATCATGTACTGAATTGCAGGCTTTCGTTTCAGTCTGCCGTAGGCTTGTAGTCGAGGCGCGCCCGCTGCGCTTTGTGACCAGATGTTGTAGTAATACGCCCGGTCTTCTTGCAAGCCAGCCAACTCTTCTTCGGTAAGCTTAATGTACCATTCGCCCTTATCGACATTGAGAATGTTGACCTGCTCATCCGCGCTGTTGAAGGCCAGGATCTTGTTGTCATTCGGCGTGCGGCCGACTGTGATCGTTATCGTCTGCCCCGTGGGGTCGTCGATCACAGTGCCATCGGGGTTTTTGACGGCGATTACAATCTCCAGCATCTCGCCCTTGTGGCTATCTTCGATGTTATACTGCTTGGCCATATCGCCCTCTTATCCACTCCCCGCGGCAGCGGGCTTTCGATTGATGTTCACAGCCTCATGCGGCTGCCCGATGATGTTCGCGACACTGACAGGCTCGCCGTCGAAGATGTTCACTTTGGCCGGCACGCCCAGCATCACATAGGCCCGTTTGTGCAGGGACACGAGGTCGAGCATCAGAGCCCTGAATCTATCCTTCTCAGGCTGCTCTTGGGCGATGAAGCGCGACAGCACGATAACATTGGCGTCTGCGCTTAGATCGTCCTGCGTAGCGCCCTCGACCATCAACGAGGCGGTGATACCCGCCTGCACGAAGCCCTGCGCGCTGTCACCACCCTCTTCGGCCGCTGCGACGGCGGTTTCGATCTCGATCGAAGCCGAACCCTGCGCGCCATCGAGCCCCACTTCTTCTGGAGCTGCGACATTGATGTCGATTGCAATCATTGCCTCGATGTCGGCGATGTCTTTCGAATGCTCCCGGCCCTTGAGGTTTGTCTCTACACCTGTGCTTGCAATGACGCCGATGCCGTCGAGGCCGTATGGCTCTTCGAGCGTGCCTGCATTGCCTGTGACCTCAACCCTTATTGCGGCGCGCGCGGTGTCGGGATCAGGCTTCTCGGTCAGAGCAAATGGGCTAGTTTCGATCGCAACGCCGACACTTCCCGAGGCGGTCTCGTAGCCGTACTCGATCCCTTCAATCTCAGCCTGCACCACAGGCTTGACTGTAATATCGGTCAGGTCTTTGCCGCTTTCGCGCGCTTCAACAGCGGCTTTGACGAGCTGATCAATGTCAGCCGCAAGTGTATCCTTACCCATCTCGACTGCAAGCACGTCACCTGCGATCTCAACAGCAGCGGCACCATCTGCAATGTCAGGGTTCAGACCCTCTGCGACCAGCATCCCGGTGACTTCGCTGCGCACGAGAGCCAGGGCTGTGTCTTTACCCGCCTCTTCCCGCAGATCATGATCTGCACTAACCTCGACGCTTACCGCACCCGTGCCGACATCAGCTCCGCTTTCAAGAACGTCAAACTCGACCTCGCAGACCGAATCCTCAACATCAGCCGTTAGGACGTCAGGGTCATAGGTCTCACTCAGGGTCAGACGAACGCCGGCAACAGCCCCCGCGTGGCCCGAGGCTTTGTCACTGCTATAGTCCTCTTGTGTTGCCAGATCGGACTGAACTTCGATCTCGACAAGGCTTTGCGCCACATCGAACCCGTCTTCGCGCGCCGATACAAGCGTCTCAAGACTGACGCTCAGATCAGCCTCAAAGTCGTCAACGGAGACCTCGCTCAGGTTCATCGCGCCCTTGATCGGCAGCACAGCATCTGCCGCGGCGCTATCGTCGCCCTCACGCTCAACCGCAGTCTGTGTTGCTTCGACTTCAACACGCGCAGTACCGGCGGCAGCATCAACGCCCTGCTCAGTTGAGGCAAGCACCGCCCCTGCTACAGCGCCGACCATTACGTCTGCGCCATCAAGCCCTACTGCTTCCGCAGAGAGCAAATCAAAGGTCACTTCGACCTCCGCAATCCCCGCAGCAGTGTCGGTGCCTGTCTCTGCGGCAAACATCTCCATCAGACCGCTGGTTTGAAGCTGCCCCGTGTAGCTATCCGCGCCCTGATCGCGCAGCTCGGCAATGATGCTGATTTCGGCAGACATCTCGCCCTGCCCGACGTCATCGCCTGTCTCGATTATTGCGAAGTCGGCGGTCGCCCCCGCTCCGATGTCGATCTGAACAGCGTCACCACCTGCGCTCTGCGCCTGCAAGTCGCCCTGCACTTCGATTGCACCGACCAGGCTCGCGATGTCTTTCGCGCCCTCTTGCGTGAGGAGGGTCGAGATGATGTCGATTTCGACGACGCCATCTACATCGTCCTTACCGCTACCCTCCGCGGTGAAGACAGTCGCGACCCGAATGTCTGTGTCGGCATTCGCGCTGTCTTTGGTCAATTCCGTGGTGCTGAGTGTCGTTTCGATCTCGACAGTCGCACTTGCAGCCCAATCGTCTTTGGACGCACTCTCAGACGCGCTGAGCGCCCCGCTGATGCCCGCCGCTGCGTTTGCTGACCCAGTGTCGCCCCCAACGCCCGAAGCGCTCAGAGAAGCGCCCACATTAACCCCAACGGCAAAAGTCAGATCATCCTTGCCTACCTCGCGCACTTGCAGAGTCGCCTCGCCCGACATGCTGGTCGAGATGTTGGCGCTGTCTTTGGCAAGCTCGCGGGTATCGAGGGAGGTTTCGATCTCGACTTCGCCATTCAAGAGCGCGGCATCCCATCCCGTCTCAGCCGGGGCCATCTGCACCGCAGCTTCGATCTCGCCCGAGGCTACTGCACTGTCCTTGCCGATCTCGCGACGGCTGAGGCTACCCGTCACTTCGACGGCGGCACTCATGGACGCAAAGTCAAAACCCCCTTCCCGAACAGAGAAGGAGGTTTCGATCTCAGGAAGATCGCCATCGTCCGCAAGTGGGGCGCCGCTTATGACGAATAAACCCAGCACTGACTTACTTCTTTAGGCCAACAAATCTGCTACGGATAACCATGAGAGTGTATGCAACCTCGCGTTTGAACTTCGGCGCTTTCACAGAGAGGGCGGCTTCATACCACTGACTGTCCGCAAAGGCTCTGCGGTATCCGTTCTCCAGCAACCAATCATGCACAGCAGCCGCCAGCAGGAAATTAGGGTCGTCAGGATCGAGAAACCATGTTGCCCACCATGGTACACTACTTTCGAACGGAAAGCCATTTGGGACTGTCACCCGATGCTCGGTATGTTTGCGCCCCAAGCCCCAATCAATAGGCTTGAGGACTAACCATTCTTCGCCGCTTTTTGTGAACATGTGAAATCAAGCGGCGCTTTCGGTTGCCATAATAGTCTCCTTGCGCCCCGGGGTTAGCACGCCGATAGTCTCAAGGAAATCCAACCCTTCTTGGATTGAAGGGAGATTCAGATCAACGAATGTAAGGCGCGGGTCGTCAAGAACCTCGTACCACAGATCAAGCACCTGCTTAGCCTGGACATCCTCCGGGGCTTCACTCGCACGAATATTAGCGATCTCTACGCGCTCAGAGATGGTGAATGCCATTTTGAACTCCACAGGCGACAGGCGGCGAAGCATCTTTGGCTTCGAAGCCGCGACTTGTCGCCAGACCCTAGAGTCTTTCATCAGTCGTCTAGCGCATGCCAGGGCCTCTGGCTTTGATCGGAAAGGCTCTTGGGTCTCAGGATCATATGCGGCAAGACTGAACTCTCGACTTTCATCATCGGACAGGACATGAACTGAAAGATCGCTTTTCACAGTGATATTAGGCATCTGTTTCAACTCCAACCAGACCGCCGCTATTAGCGGCACTTATCGTATCTCCCGGGAATAGTGATACCGGCACAGTAGCCCCTACACCTAGCTTGATTGTTTTCCTATTCACCTCGAACCACGAGACGGCACTGGTGGAACCGGCAAGGAGATGCCCGGAGAACTTTCGGCCATTTGGTACTTTGTAAATGACAACATAATTGCTTTCAGGCTCATACGCGGAGATGGTTTTGGGATTAGCCCCTCCCGCGGTCGCTGCTGTGCTGTTTAGCATTTTCTTGTTTCCTTATTGTTCAACTTTTATACCAACCATGCGCACGCGCGTGGACGCCAGAAGATCTGGTTCATTAGCGTTGATTTGGCTTTCTGTTTTGGAGGCGACGTTTACCTGGCATGCCGACATGAGGCGACTGCGTGTATTGGCAATCGTTACCTCTCCAAGATCAGCTATTAGTCGCCACACGTTCAAAGTAATATCGTAAGAGTAATACCGAACACGCCCGCTGCTCTCATCGGAGAGGGGGACGAGGAGGCGATTTGGAGAAAGCGGCACGGGAGTGCCGAATTTGAAATCATTCTCAGCAAGCCCCTGGTACTCTTCGGGCGTTGCTGTCTGATCTATGACGATCACCCGTTCGATTGCAGGTGTCAAACTGTCCGTTTGCGCGACATTTATGGCTTTGTAAATAGTGAGGACAGCGTTATTCTTACCCCCAAAGTAAATCACAGATCCTTCGGGTTTACAGCAAAACGCTCCGGCTTCGATGTTATCGTTGACGGTCTCTGGAAATACGAAGGATGTATGACTGAAATCCCCCTGCCTTCCGGGAATGATTAGCTCCCAGCCATAAGAGTTTTCGCGCGAACGATATGCGACATATGGCTCTACGCCTGGGGACAGGGCGAGCTGCGGGTTATAGTTTCCCGCATCCCAAGGTGTACTATCAAACTCTGCGCTCGCCGAAGAGTTCTTCCCGTGTTTCTCTGCATAGCGGATTAGACCGATTTCACCAGCTACATAGTCGGACAGATAAAGATCATCACTATCCACTCTAGCGACGTAGCGATCATTCACCGCTGTGGGATTCTCTGTTCCAGCATACTGTTGACGACCTGATGCCGTGTATTGATACAAGTCTGTATCGTTGTTTCCATCATCCAAAATATGCCAGACCATGCTACCATCAGGTGATGTCACGATCTTGTCGTTTACGCGCGCCGATGTTTGGGCGGCGTCGGAGAAGTTACCCCCGATGTTCTGCGATACAGAGCTTATTTCCTTTGCTTCGCCGTCCACGGAAATGAAACTTCTTTTAACACTGTCGAATGTGCCTGTGTATGATGTAAGGATTATCTCCTCGCAGGTCTGAGGATAACCCCGCGAGGGGTCTGTTACTTTCAAGACACTGTTTGGCGGAATAATTTCAGCCCCCGTTGCGTTCTGCACAGCACCAATGTTGAAGCCATTGACCTCCAATGCGAGAGGGACTGCCGTTTTTCCTTCTGGAGCCGCGTAGACATCCTTGATGACATAGGCCGTATTGGCATCCGTTGTTAAAACGGTATGCTCATTGTCATCGGACATGTTGGTAAAATCCAACGTGCCATTGAAGATTTCCAAGAATGTATCTGCCATGTTTTAGCCTCCAAATGCCATTTGACGGGCGTATGAGCTGCCAACCTTTGACAGACGCTGCTTGAGCGTGTCTGGGGCGACGGCCTTGTTGTTGATTGTTCCTGCATCGACCTCTGCCTGCGAGGCAAAGGGGACAGTTGTGAGGTAGCCAGCAGAGGCGTGATTGCCCCAGCCGTAGGCCGTGTCTGCTTTGGAGCCCTGGCTTGAGCTTGCCTTGCCATTCAGGGCGGTCTGCAAACCATCGACGTTGGCGATCGTGTGATTGTGGCTGTCATCCTTGACCGATGCAGAGATGGTGACGTTGCTAGAGCCGTCGAAGGTTGCAGAGCCAGTCAGATCACCAGACAGGGAGATGGTACGGGCTGTTGTCAGCCTGTCCGCATTGGGGTGGTAGCCATCGTGAAAGACGGTGTTTGGACCTGCCTTAATGGTTCTCCCAAGATGGGTGTTGAAGTCATAGGTGTTGACCGGTCCGGCCGTCACATCACCGCGGTTGAAACGATACCCCCGACCCACTTCTGGGATTTCCCAAACAGCAGCGGGCGCGGCCTGCTGCCGGGTATTCTCCATTGTGATATTGCCGCGAAGGAGGCGGTAGTTAAACACCGCCCCGCCCCAGTCGATCCCCGGACAGCGAACCCAGAGATTGTCGCTGTTGTCTACAAAAACCTCAATGCCCTGTTGTGTGTCACCCCAAACCTGCGTGTGACGCACGGATACGGTACTATTGTTCCAGTGGGAAAAGCGAATATAGCCGTGAGAGCTGTTTGGGTAGTTCACATCATCGCTGACATAATACTCAATAAGGCCATGTCTGCCCGCGTCGGCTTTGGCGATCTTCAAGTACCAGTAATGCGTGGACCCATCATAGCTGTAGGGATTTTGCGACAGCCACGGGTAGTCGATTGAGTTCAGCTCGTCCTGTAAGCCGTCGATGTTTGCAATCGTGTGGTTGTGACTGTCATCAGCGACATTGACATTGATCGAGACGTTCGAAGATCCGTCGAAGGATACGGACCCAGAGGCATCGCCAGAAAGACTGATGGTGCGGGCGCTGGAAAGCTTCGATGCGGATACCGCGTTGGCACTCGCCGCCAGCTTGTCATCAAGGGCAGTTTGCAGCCCGCTGATGTTTGCAATGGTGTGGGAGTGACTGTTGTTCGCGATAGTCACTGGCAAAGTGACGTTGCCCGAGCCGTCAAAGCTGACAGAGCCGCTGGCATCGCCTGACAGGGAAATGGTGCGGGCTGTGGTCAGCTTGTCAGCATTGGGATGATAGCCGGTATGGAAAACCTGCTTACCAAGAACCTGCAATTCCTTATTGAAATAGAAGCTCGGGCGGTCGGTATATACATGGCAGTAAGAGCCGTTCTTTGGACCCAGCTGAATATACCCATGGCTGGTGTCGATCTGAACAGATTCTGCCTGAATGGAGAGATTGTCGATCTCGCTCAGCGGGTGACTATGAGCAGACGGACTAAACGTGCCGGGTTTGCCTGCAATTTGCCCCCAGGAAACAGACTTGAGGTATCCCTCAGTAGCATGGTCGCCCCAGCTATAGGCCGTGTCCCAATTGCTCACATTCAAGTTCGCAGCGGAAATGTCAGCCGGAAAGCTGACGTTGGCATGTTCATCCGTCGAATAGACATTACGACGCCCGGCAGGATACCCGCCCCACCACTGCATGCGGTACAGTGAAATAGCATTTCCCTGCGAGCCCCAGTTAGGCTCAAACACGACTGCCACCTCTTGAAGATGGGTCGTATCAGAGTTCGGGTGCCACGGGATTGTCGGGTGCGACAGGTAAAGATGTCCAGGCCAGGAGCCTACCGCCTTCTCTGAATTGGTGTGCGCCTGCCATGCGGCCGAGTTCTTGTGTTTCTTTTGGATCTTGACCTTTGTGGTATTCCCACTGCCGGACCAGTAGAAATAGACTGCATTCAGGTAAACGTAGTCCTTAGCCTTCATGCGAATACGATAGAACGGAGTGCCGTGCGGAATTACAATGCTCGCGCTACCGTCACCGCCAACCAAGCGGCGCTTGTGCGTTTCACTGTCCGCTGTCTCAGTCCAGCTGACGCCATCGTTGGATGTCTCGATCCAGAACAGGTTCGGGTCGTAGAAGTCGATCTTGTTGTTAAACTGTGCATCGAACAGGGCCATCTCACGCACGCTTGGAGTGCCCAAGTTGCTATGAGGCTCGCCCGGCGTTCTTTCCGCCTCTTTTCCGTCCAGCGCTGTTTGGAGACCATCAATGTTGCCAATGATGTGACTGTGACTGTCATCTTTCACCGATGCGTTGATCGTCACATTGCCCGAACCATCGAAAGATGTGGAGCCAGTGAGATCGCCCCCAAGGGAGATCGTGCGAGCACTGGAAAGCTTCGACGCAGATACCGCATTCGCGCTCGCTGCAAGCTTACTATCCAGCGCCGTCTGAAGACCATCCACATTGGCGATCGTATGGTTATGGCTGTTGTCCTTGACGGTGACGTTCAGGGTCTTGTTCGCGGAGCCGTCAAAGCTCACCGAACCTGTTGCATCACCGGACAGGGAGATTGTGCGCGCCGTCGCAAGCTTGGTCGCTTGATCGGCAGAAGACACGGCGTCATTGATCTGGATATAGGCAGAGCCTGTCCAGCGATAGACATCGCCTTCAGCTTCGTCGATGTAGAGCGTGCCATCCCGGCCCGAGGCGGGGAAGCTTGCGCGGTTGGCATATTCCAGCACGTCATCGACATAGGAGGGCAGCTGGGATGCGGGCACCTTGCCTGTGCCATCCAGCTCTGCGACGCCGTTGAGAGCGCCCTTTTCCGATACGGGAATGGCAGCGTCAGCTTTGGCACCCTGAGCCGCGGTCGCTTTGCCATCGAGGGCGTTTTGCAGCCCGCCGATGTTGGCGATGGTGTGCGTATGGCTGTTGTTTGCAACGGTCGCGGTAATGGTCACATTGCCCGAGCCATCAAAAGACGTCGAGCCAGACACGTCACCGCTCAGTGCGATTGAACGCGGTGTTGTGAGCTTGTCGGCGGATACGGCGGCCGCATTCGCATCAAGCTTGTCGTTCAGGGCGCTTTGCAGACCTGAGACAGTGGAAATCGGTTGCGAACCGGTATGGGTGCTACGATCCCGCAGCTGCGCGTCTGTGGCGTTCTTGGTGGCGTTTGTCGCAATGCCGGCAAGCTTCGTCTTATCGGCATTGGGATACAGACCGTGGCCTGCCTGGGGCTGCACGGCACTGTCGGCTTTGGCGCCCTGTGCGGAGGTCGCTTTGCCATCCAAAGCAGCCTGCAAGCCCGAGACATCGCTGATCGAATGACCGTGGCCGGAGGCTGATTTGCCGTCGATCTGAGTTTGCAGATCGTCAACGTCAGAAGCCCGCAGAGTGACATAGACCCGCGCGTCGCCGCTGAGATTGATCTTGGCGTCGTTGTTTGAGCTTTGCTCAACGATCCGAGTGAGGACTTTGGTGGCGTTGTTGTAGACGCCCTGGCCGATCTCGAACTGATCGCCATCCTCGATTGTGTAGGGAACGACATCGCCGTTCCCTACGCCAGCTGAATCGAAGTCATGATAGCCATCAACAGCGGCCAGCAACGTGACATTGCCGGTCCCTGTCGTGTGGGTTGTCATCATCGCTCGGTTGACGAACTTTACCATGAACTTCTCCTGCGCTCAGGGGCGCGATTAGGCTGCGTGCTGGATCGAAGCGGAGTTCATCGTGACGTCCTGACCGCTGTTGATGTCGGTGTTGTCCACGATGACGTCGGCGCCGGATTCACCGACCGAGAGGCCCGTGATATGCGCGGAACCGCCGGAGCTTTTGATCACAGCCTTGGCTGCGATGCCGGAGTTGGCGGCCGACACGGTGTTGGCGTCGAAGGTCAGGGTCCAGGTGTCCGAAGCGACTGTGCCGCCCGAGGCTGTGAGATCAAAGGTCGCCAGTGCAGTGCCGCCGCTGTCTTGGATTTCGAGGGTGCCGTTAGCGAAGTAGTCGCGGGTGGCAGTGATGCGTGCCGTCTTCACGGCGACGTTGTAGTTTACGGGCATGGAACATTCCTCTGCTGTGTTGGGAGTAGCTACGCGGTCATTCTACCACATAGTCAGTCAGTAGTGAATAATGAACGCCTAGCCGAAAGAGGCGATGTGGCGGTCGATCTCACCGCGCTCATTGTGGATGACGACTGACTTTGCAACCTGCCGCCCCCAGTAGCCAAAACCGTGGGCTGCCGCGTCCACCGGTGCGAGGTTGCGATGGCTCTCGCAGAGCATGCCGCCGACCTCTTTAGCGGTGTCGTGATGCACATGGCCCGTATCGAGATAGCGCCAATAGGTCTTGCCCCAATCAGGGGCGTATTGATCGGAAATCTGATTGACGAGGCGCTGAAAGGTGGTGCTGTCGCCATGATGATAGGCGTTCATGCAGCGCCCGAAGGTGTCGACGATGAGCTTACCCTCTGTCATCTCGACGGTGACACGCGGGTTGTCGCGGTAGTGCATCATAATGGCGATCGTCAGCCAGAAGAACTGATCGACATCGTGGTTGCCGGGCACGCCGCGGTAGATGACATGCTCGTGCTTGCTCAGAACAGTCTCGATCATCTGGATCATGGCAATCGTCACGCGCAGAGCGATCTGCGGGAACGACTGCTTCACCATGTCGAGGATATGTCCTGAGTGAAAGGTCTTCTTCTTGCTGTCGTTGGCATGGAACATGTCGCCCAGATTGGCGATGACCGCCGTTTGGGTCGGGGCTGTCTGCTGCACCAAGCGCTGCGTTGCATCGACCAGACGATGCTCCGCTAGATCGAGATCATATTCACCCCCGGAGACCGCCATGTTCGCCGCCATCCCGCCGTGCAGGTCAGCGACTAAATAGCGCGCTTGAACGCTGTCAGGGGCATCTGGGGTGTGGGTACTAGGGCGGGCAGCTGGAAGCGCCCCTAGCGCCCGTTTTAGACGCTCAACGTATTCATCCAGCGCATTATCTTCATCGGGCTCGTTGGGCGTGTCGAAACGCAGCGATGCGTCCTTGCTTTTAAGCCAACCGCCCTTGAGCTTGATCATGTCGAGAATGCCGAGGTTCTCGGCGGCTTCGAGAATGCCGGGGCTCTCCTGGAGCTCGATGCGTTTGCGCTGGTTGCGGTATCGACTGCGGGCAGCCTCAGCTGAAAGACCCGTGCGCTCGCCGATCTCGCCCCAGCTCAGCCCTTCGGTGTCTTTCAGACGGACGATCTGCTCATTCTTGTCGGTCATTTGATCTGCTCCAAGCATTCGCGATCCCAGGTCAGGTTCGTCTTGATGTCTTTGGAGAGGTTCTCGGGCCAGCGCGTTGCGCGAATATCCCATTCTTCTCGGGTGAAACGCCGGGCTTCTTCGACATCGCAGAAGAGCGGCCCTTGATAGGCAGGTTCAATGTTGGGATTCGGGCAGGAACCAGCCATCAGGAGGATTGAAAACGCTGGGATCAGTAACAGTCGCGTCACTTTGCTTGTCCTTTATAATGCTGGAGACACGCGCATCGCACGAGAGGCTTTTGGTCTTCTCGAACTGAAGTGACGATTTCAGGTCGTCATTCTCATGTCTCAGGAGGGTATTCTGGACGCCGAGGCCCGCGATCACTGCGACCGCGGCGCCAAGAATGTAGGGAAGAAAGGGTTTAAGGATCATCCGACGTGACGCCCTTCGACGGCGTCCTCATAACGGTAGTCCTTAATTGCCCGCAGGATGCGCTTGCCGTAGCGCGCCGCGACGATCACAGCGAGCACGACGATGATCGCCAGCCAGTATTCGGTTAGCAGGCGTTGCGCGATTTCCAGCGCGCCTTCGGCTTGCTGGGCGCCCTTGGCGATCTCGACAGCGGCAGTGACAGACAGACCCGTGCCCAAGGCGCCCTCGGTCGCTGTGAGGGCCTTCTCACCCTTGTCAGCGGCCTTGTAAGTGCGCGATGTCTTCTTGAGCTCCTCGGGTGTCACTTCACGCTCAGGCATAAACTCCGCGCTCTCGAAAGCAGCCCATGTCGAAGGACCGACGATGCCGTCGGTGATCAGACCTTCATTAGCCTGGAACGCGAGAACTGCGGCGCGGGTGCGCTTTCCGAAGATGCCGTCGATCTTGCCATGATGGTAGCCCATATAGGCGAGGTCTTCTTGCAGCTCCCGCACAGCGGCGACAGGATTGTGGCGGCCGATCTTGAGGATTGGGCGTTGTTCATGGCGCGTCACGGCGTCATCCCCAAGGATCTGGCGCACGCGGTCGCGCAGGTAGTCACCGACAGCGATGGCGCCGACGATCTCGGGCTTGAACGACAGGCGGGTAATGTCCCACTTTCCGCGCTGCTTGACGCCCAAGGTCGGCTCGACTTCGGCGTGGGTCAGAACAGTCTCGCGGGTGACAGGGATCGAGTAGGTGCGACACAGGTCAGCAATCAGAATGCAAAAGGCATTGAACTGCTTTTCAGTCAGTGGCGACGGGCCGGAGTCGAAGGGGTGCTCTTTTGCCCCGCGCATGCCGCACATGGCAACGCCGATTGAGCCGGTGTTCAGATTGCGGGTATGCGCAGCATAGTCGCCATCGGATGTGACGATGTTATCAGCAATCTTCTCAGTGCCGGCAACGATGGTCCCGTCATATTCGACAAGACGGTGATAGTGCTCCATGTCGAGCGCAGAGGCGCGACTGCCCCCGGCTGTCCAGTGAGCGATGATACGATGTATGCTCATGGTCTCTCCAATGTGGTGAAATAGACGGGGACGGTGTTTTCGAAGATCACTTCGTCGCCGCAGGTGTATTCGAGCTGCAAAGCGACCGAATTGCGCCCGGCCCCTACGGTTCGAGGCGGGGAGAAGATCAGCTCGCGCTTGACGACCTTCGTGCCAAGCTGCTGGCGTGGAGCGCGCTTGTCGCCGGGGTAAGTGACGCCGTTCTCGTCGGTGAACAGCGGCACGATGGAATGCGACACACAGCCTGCGCCGATCTCAGTGCGACCGATGAAGAGGACGAGCTTGATGTCCTGACCCACATAGACGGGTTCCACGACATAGCTCATGTCCTTGGGCTGGTTCGTTATACGATTGGCGCCCGTGACCTCATCCATGCGGTTGACGATCTGCTCTAAGACGATGGGTGAGTTCCAGATTGCCTTCGTGCGATCCACCACAGGGCCAAGCAGCCCTGAGAGCGCCAGCCCCGCTGCTGCCAGGATCGCCAAGATCAGCGTATCCGTGGCTTTTGTCATGAAGCGCTTGACGACCCAGTAAAGCGGGCCGGCGTGCTCCTCTGTCTTGCCGTCCTTTGTCATGTGTATCTCCAGCTCACATATGACGGCACAATATCAGTCACCGCTGACTGATATTGTAACACAGATTTATCCACACATGTAGATGCAGGCGATCTGTTTTACCTCATTCGCATGTGAGAAGACCACGTCTTCGCGGGCTTTCGCCACCGTGCGGCTGCGAATGATGTCATCGTCCTGTCGCATGCCCTTGCCGGGCATGGTCGAAGTGACGATTAGATCGCCCTTTTGAATGTCACCATTCCGCCCGCAGACGTTGATGCAGCCCTCCCCGACGGAGTTGGTCATTACCAAGTCATAGTCGCTCTCATAGTCTGCAACGTCTTGGCGGGTCTGTACCGGCTCAGCGGGCTGCTCCGGCGTTGGTTCAAAGTCAGGGTCGGGCTCAGATTGAACGATGAAGGCGGCCGGAATGAACCATTCGTCATAAACCTGCGACAGCACGCCTACAGCATTTGGCATGTTTGCCTGTGTGGAGACCTCAACTTCCGTGAAGGCATCCGATAGGCTCTTTGCCACAAGCTGAGCGTCAACAACAATGTCGCCCAGCTCATAGACTGCCGACTTGGACATCATTGCTTCGTGTCTGCCAGTGAAGGGGCTAAACCCGCCGCCTGCGCTATCGCGAAAACCCCCGGTGATGGATTCAAAAGCATGACCCGTAGACACGCCCACCTTACCTTCACCGCCACCGTTTTGCTGACCCACAAAGGCACAGTAGGAGCCGTAAGGACCGGAGCCGTTCGTGTTGTTGATGGCCTGGACGGTAAAGCCGCCGGAGCTTGAAATCTGCGCAGCACCCCCGCCCCATGCGGTGTTCCTGCCGTAAAGGGCATAGACATTAGTATTGTTTTGATAGGCGTAGAAAGCGTTTCTCTTGCCCGACACATTGGCTTGAATGCCGACGCCGCCAGAAAGGGTCGAGATGCTACCTGCGGTGACGGCCCCGAGATCAGCCTTGATTGCGGCTAGATTATCAACAGCGATGTTGTAAGCCGAGACAGCCCCTGCGGAGATTTTACCCGCGATTACAGAGTTGGTGGCAAGCTTGCTTGATGTGATGGCACCGGAGCTGATCTTACTCGCGCTGATCGAATAGCTGGCGATCTTATTGGTGCTGATCTGATAGTTGCCAATATGCGTTCCGGTGATGCTGCCGGGCTCAATGACCGTCTCAGCTGCAACCGCGGCCCAGCCTGCCCCGTCCTTCTTGTAAAGCTTTCCGTCGGTTGTCAGGTAAACGAAGTCATCATCGCCATATTCAGAAGCGTCAGGCAGCGAGCTTACCACGTCGATGCGCGCAGCACCGATCTCCTCGCGCATATTCGCCACGACATCCTCGGCCTTGATGAAGTCGGTTGTGGCATCTGACGGCCATGTGGATGGCGCGCTTTCGTTGTCACTCCAGTCAACAGCTGTAATCCAGTAGTAATAGGTCGTGTTGTGTGGCAACCCCGTGTCATCAAAAGTGGTGGCGGGGGCAGGAACTGTGGCAATCATTTCCGCCATTGCGAAATCGTCCGCATGGTGGCGGTAGATGCGATAGCCCGCTAAGTCTAAGATCGGGGTGCCGTCTTCGTTCTCGGTGACGGCAACCCAATCGAGTTTAACCATCTGAAAATATCCAACCGCAGTTAGATTGTGGGGCGTTTTAGGCGCGATTGAGTCCTTACCCACAGTCATCGGCAGCGAAGGCGTCGAGACATTGCCCGAGCCGTCCATCACTGTGATCCAATAGGTCTTCTCCTCAAAGCCCAGTTCCTTTGGCAGAGTGAAGGTGTTGGCTGAGAACTCTGCCTCTTTGGATGATGTCTCATAACCCGCGCCGACAGCTGCACTCCAAATCTGATAGGCTTGGAACGTCGGGTCGCCGAACATGAGCTGCGAGTCATAGGGCGGGCTGGATCGATCCACGTCCTTCGGCTCGGAGAAGGTGATCGAGCGCAGATCGGGTTTTGCCGTCCAATCGAGAGGTGCCTCTGGCACCCCGTCAAAGCCGACGATGTCCAGCTCGACGACAGGCGCTGTGCTAACAGGCAGCATACCCAAGGCGGTACGGGCGACGACCCGAACTGTGACATAATCGCCACGGACAACGGGAATGCGTGCGCTGGTGTCCGATGTCTCGCCGTGCTCGCGCCAAGGGCCATCGTCGATCTTGTACTGCACCATAGCTGCGAGATACTTGTCGTCCCCAGGCTGCCATGCGACCTGAACTTCGATGAAGCGCGCGCCGCCCTCTCCGATCTTCGAGGATTCCGCAGCCGTCAGGTTGATGACATGCGCGCCAAACTCAGTGCCGGGGTTTTCAATCCCGGTGTGGATGTCGTCATCGTCATAGACTTCCGGCACATACTCGACTGCCGTGAGTGCGATCTTCTCCGCGCCTTCGCGCGACATCTCAGTGATGCGGAACTCGCGATTCTGCTTCGAGCTGGCGCCGAAGATGAAGGTCGAAAAGTCTGTCGGTGGTCCGTCTTGTGCGGCCGTTGCCAGTGTGATCGTGTCATACGACCCCGTGCCGGGGTTGTTGACGGCGATTTCATCCAAGACATCTGTCGACCAAATCTCAACAGAGCCCGAAAGCGCCGGTGCATCCTTCAGAATGAGGTCAGTCGTGCTGCTGCCGGGAATGACCCGAAGGATTGCGTAATCCTTAGTGCCCTTCTTCAGACGCCGCACACTGCCGTCTTCAGGCAAGACACCCGAGACAGTGACCATCGAGCCTGTCTGAGATGTGATGCTGGTCGATGCAATGCGGCGTTTATCGCGGTGCAGCAGGACGGAGTAACTCATTCCTGACTGCATCTCGACCTCACGGTCAAGCTTGAGCGTTGTTGCTGTGGATCCCGGGCGCACAAGACCGCCCGCTTTCCAGTCGAACATGTCGGTCTGCAAGATCACCACATCGCCCACGGTGCAGCTGATGGCATGCAACGGAGACACCCAGCTCGCCGTGCGGGTGATCAGGCGGTTGTAGTTCATGCGGAAGTTGGCTTCGCGCTGCGCCCGGGACCGCGACGTGATGCCTTTCACTTGGATCGAGCTTGAACGCAACTCCTCGCCGCGCGCCAGTGCAACGTCATTGACCGCGCGCACTGTGGCGCTCTGATAGTCATTCTCCTCGTCATAGTAGGTGACGGAGAGATCGTTCACCCGCTCGGTGAACGGCAGATACTGCATCTCAAGGCTGTTCTTCTCGATCAGCGTCGAGTTGAACATCATCACAGGCGCGGAGGGACTGTCGGTGATGACAGAAAGTTTGGCGCCCTGCGTGACCCGCTGCGCGCGGCCCGCGATGAAGCAGTGCTTGAGCTGCTCGTCGATATTGCCAATATCGCTGAACAGGATGTTGCAGGTGAAGTTGTTCTCTTCGCAGTATTCGCGCCACTCCGAGAATGCCACGAAGTCGATCCGCTGAGGCTCGATCTTCCCGCCCCATCGACGGTTCATATAGGCGTGCAGCGCGACATCGGCGGGGTTGTTCGAATAGGTGTTATCGACCACGTTTCCTTCATGGTCGTAGATGGGCATAATCATGCCCTCGGCAACGCCCGTGAATGTAGGAATGGCGCTCAGCTGTCCGGACAGCTTGATCTTGTACCCCGCCCATGCGGAGTGGATCAGCGATACGGGGTCGGTAATGATCTCGCCGACATCCACAAGCACGGCCTTGTCACGCTTGTTGCTCTCACCCACAATCTCGGGCGCACCGCGGCGGAAGCGGATTTCATACCGCGCTTCGGGCAGCTGGTCGGAGATGAAGCTGTAGCGCAGGGGCGTGGTGCTGACTTCATTGATAGTAACGACAGGCGAGCCGCCTGTTACACCCTCGCCTTTCAACTCGACCCGACTGACAGTGATCGTTGCAGGGAAGTCGCCGGTGGCGTGATTGACAACGCGGAACTCAACAGTGTCATTGCTGAAGCCGTCAATCGTGGCGACGATCTCAGCTGCATCACCGCTGGTCGTATTACCATTCCTCGGCCCGCGCGTGTAGCGCTCGTGCTCCGTCCATGCGCCGCCATTGACCCTGTACTCCAGACTGTAATCCGGATCGGGCGAGACGACCCTGTGCACCTCCTTATCGCCCCTACCCACATAGTCGGTCTGGATGGCTGGGACGTACTTCACATGAACGCGGAACTTATCGCCCGTGCCCGATGTGCCGCCCGTGTCCGTCCAAGCGTGCTGACTGCTGATGCCATGCCAGGGGTCAGACGACCCCAGCCTACGGCATTCCATGATCAGATCGACCGCCAAGGGGTTCTCGCGGCCTTTATTGTCCGTGAAGATCAGCCCCAGCGGGAAAGCGACATCGAGGCGGATTTTATCAACCTCACCGACGGTCTCGTAGGTCTGGAAGTTCTCGGTGAAATCCCGCGATTGGTTGTAAAGCGTGATGGTGCGATCGAACCACTCTGAGGGCTGTTGATCGCTGCCGCCGTGGCGGAAGTCTGTCTCAACGTCTTCGAAGGAGCTGATCGGCTGCCCGTTGAAATGGAAGTCACCAAGACTGTTGATCGGGCCTTCCGACACGAGGGTTCGAGCATAGAGAAACTGAATCGCCTGACCATTACTGTCAGTGCTGTTCTCGGTGTACATGTCGATGATGTTGCCGCCGAACCCGTGCCGGCCGAAGATCACAGGGACGGGCAGCCCTTCCTGCGAAGTGTTCTTCGGCCCGTCGATGCCGTAAGTCTGCGCGTCTTCATTGGTCGCCTGGTCGGGGCGCGGCAGAAAGGCGTTGATCAACAAACCGCCGGCAATCGAGACACCCGCCCCGATCATGCTTGCAGCCAGCGCTGAGCCACCGAAGTAATTCCCTGCCAATGCCGTGCCGATCGCAGGGGCTGCGAAGCTCAACGCGATGGTGGCGACAAGCATCAGGATTTGCTTGCCGTCACTGTCGCCGCCGTGCGGCACCGGTGCCACTGTGATGTGCGACCCCTTCTGCGGGAATGTCAGGGCATGCCCCTCCTCGGGAATGAACGTGCTGTCGAGCGCCACCTCCCAAGTATGCTCCTCGGGCAGCCCGTCGATGTAATGCGACAGAGCCTTTCCAGGCTGATACTCCAGCTCGACGGTCTGGCGGTTCTCCAGATCGAGCGGGTCATAGATGATGGTCGCGAGGACGAAGTTGCTATCAGCCGACATAGAGATACGAGCCTATGATTTGGTTTTTGAAAGTCTGCGCCCGCACGATGACTGCGTTCACATTCGAAAGAGTGTGGATCATGCGTGTGGGCGTCAGAGCGAAGCCCACATGCGATCCGAAGCCCCTGACCCTCAGCATGACGAGCGAACCCGCTTGCATGCGTTCTACGGGCTTCCAGACGGGCGATTGAGCAGCCCGCCGCATTTCTTTGTCATTGCTCAGCGGACTTGGGGTGGAGGGATAGTCGGGAAGCTCGACCCCATGCCAGCGCTGGTAGCACTCCTTGACGAGACCCCAGCAGTCATAGCTGTCCGGGCCGCGCCCATGGTACTCGAAGGGTTTGCCAATGAGGTCAGTGGTGTCGATCATGTGCGGTTCCTGATGCCGGGGAACCCGCCGAACCGCAGGGTGTTGTTGTGCGCTGCGCAGCCGTTGTCGCCCTGCAAGGTGTAATCACAAGTCGCAAGCGCGCCATCGTAGCCGCATTCCTTGCTCTTATAGGCCCACTGGCAGCGATCACGCCACTGCATGCGCGCCGGGAAGCGCATTGACAGCGGGTTGCGTGCGCCAAGCCGAAAGTCGATCTGATAGCCCGAGATGGACGTGCCCATCACATAGACCAGTTCCTCGACTTCGGGGGCGCGGGTCATGTCGTCTGTGGCGATCATCATCAGCCGAACGACCCATCCCGTGCCGCCGCTGTACTGGTCGATTTTACGAATGACCTCGCGCGTCGGGTCACGAAAGCCGATCGAGATGTCCGGCACACCCTCGGCGGATTCCGAGATGTTGAAGTCGAAGTGAGACTTCACATAGGTGTTGCCGCGATAGCTGATGTCCTCATTGTTGCGGGCGAAATACAGGGTTTCGTCCAGATTGCCGGTGGTCTCGTCGATGACATCGACCTCAGCCATGACAATGAATGCCACGTCAGAGGCGACGCGGTTCTTCTCAACAACGGTAGCAAGGGAGAGTGGACGGGGCATTAGACCTCCTGAAGGACGATGCCGGAAATGTCCCAATAGGGCGCATTCCGGTAGCCGCGGTATTTGAATTGAGGGATGGAGCCCTTCTTGAAGCGAACGGTCAGAGACGCTTTCGAGACGGGGTCGACAAAGCCTGAGATGAAGGACGACCCGCCCTTCGCGTTCAGCCAGAGATCCTCGATCTGCTTCTTCACGGCGTCAGTGACGAAGGTGAAGCCGATCGTATGCTCCCGCGATGCGGGCCGCGTATAGCGCGGGCGGGTGATCTGAAAGTCATCCTCGGACCCGAAAGCAATTGCGGGATCGCCTGCGAATGAGACGCTGTATTTGGCGCTGTCGTGATCATTGATCACCGAAGGGGCTGCGACGGTCATTTAAGAACCTCTTTCAGGCTTTCACGGAACTTGCCCGGGCGGCCCGAGGCCGAGAGCACGACATCGAGGATCATGCCCTCAGCATCCATGCGGGTGTTGGCCTCGGAGGATTCAACCGGCGTTCCAGTTTCGTTGATGATATTGACCCGCGGGGCGGCTGTGGATTGGTTCGACATGCCCTTGCCGATCGCCTTCATCTGCTCTTCGGTGAAGACGCCCTCGCCCTTCTTGGCGATGATCGGCACTTCATCCCCGACAATGCCGCCTGTGTGGAAGCGCGGGGCGCCAGCAAAGAGCGATGCATCGACGGAGCGAGACATACCCATGCCGCCCACCATGCCGCCTGTGTGCTTGACGGCTGCGGCTGCCTTGCCTGCACCGCCGCCCATACCGCCGATCCAACCGCTGACAAGGTCACTACCCCAGTCGTAGAGACCGCTCATGGCAGCGTTGATCGAAATCTCCAGCATGCTGTTGATCGCAGAGCGGGTTAGGCTGGCAAAATCCGCCTCGCCCTCAGTGACCATGTTGGCGATTTCCTTGGAGATGTTGCCGAAGGTGTCGGCTGCATTCTGCTCCAGATCGTCAAAGAGGTCTTTCCACTCATTTGCGAACTCGCCCATTGGCGACTTGGATTTCAGCTCCTCCTGAAGACCTTTGAGCTGTGCCTGAATGATACGCTCCCACTCGACGCGCCACAGGCCCATCTCGATGAGCTTCTCCTTCATGTCGGCGATGCGCTGGACTTCCTCGTCGTAGATGTCGTTGCGCGCCTCGCGCTCACCCATTAAGGCGCGCTCGATGTCGCGGGTCGCTTCTTTCATCTCGATCAGCTCTTCGGTGACGGCATTGGTTGCCATCTGATCGAAGAGCGCCTTCATCTCAGTCGTCCACTTGCCGCCCGACATGTCTTTGGCGAGCTTGTCGATCTTCTCCCGAGCCTTGTCGATGGCAGAGGGCAGCTGATAGGAGAAAGGATCAGCAAGCGTCTCGCCGAGCCTCTCAGCCTCGCGATTGGTCTTCTCGATCAGCTCCTTGAGCTTTTCGGTCGCGCGCTGCCCTTTGGACTTGCCGCCGCTCTTTTTGCCCGACGATCCAGATCCAGATACAGGCACAATGCCGGTCTCGATGCCTCTGAGATAAGCGTCTTTGTCCGAGCCGAGCTTGGCGAGGATTTCCATGACCTTCTCGCCCATCTGATGCGCGGCGATAGCGCCCATCATGCCCTGCGCAGCCATCGCTTCCTGCGCGGCTGCAACGAGAACAACCAGATTGTGCGACTGATCGGCATAGAACTTGTTGACGATCTCTGTGGCTTGAGCGAACCGCTGCTCTTGCGACAGAGCTGTGTCGTCGAGAATTGCCGAGACCTCCTCGCGCATAGACATGACCGAAGTGCCAAGGCCGGCTTCGAAGTCGTCAACGACCTCAAGACCCTCTTGCAGCATGGCGTCGATCTTCTTGGGCATCGTTTCATCCAACGCCGCGCTTAGGTCGACATCGACATTCGCAAGCTTCTGCATCTCCTCTTCAAGTTGAATGACCCGTTCAGCGGTATCCCGAAGAGCCTTGTTCGAGCTGGTCGACATGATGCTGATGGCGTCTGAGCCTGCCAGGACGGCATTGCCAAACTCATCGAGCGCCGGCTTCATGTTTTGACGCAGTTCAGCCTCCGATGTCCCGTAGGCGTCGGTGGTGGCTTTGATGGATGATTTCAGAATGTCATATGCCGACTGCAAGGATGTGATTTGTGTTTCCAGATTGGAGACAGCAATGCCCGCATTGGCCGCAGCGAGGTTGGCGTCGTATTTCTCGTCCGCGCTCCCATCTACGCTCAGCATCTGCACATCGTTCAAGGCAGCGCGCTGCTCTGCTTTCTTCTGCTCTAACTGCGCCTGAAGCTCGTCGAGGTGACGTTTCGCCGCCAATGCCTCGTTCAGGGTTTTTTCGAACTGTTCAAAGGTAAACAGCGCCTCTCCGCGGGCTTTCAGATCGTTCTCCGCGAAGTCGCTGTGTTCGATGATGCCTCTAAGAAGCTCATCCCGCTCTTTCTTCAGCCCTTCAAGCTTAGCCGTCCCTTCCTCATGCGCCTCGACCAGCATGTCATATTCATCTGCCGTGAACTCAGCGCCATTGCGCAGGCGCTCCTCAAAGAGCTTCCGATCAAGCTCCTCGGAAGTCAGGCCCATCGACGCCGCGGTGATCTGCTTGACGATGCGGGCGAACTCCTTGCCCGCGAAGCCGATCAGGCTGATCACGTCGATCAGGCTAGTGCGAAGGTAGTAGACGAAGTTGTTCGGGTTCAGCGAAGCCCTGTTAACCAGCGTAAAGAATGCTTTTGCATTAGAGTAGATCGTGGAGAAGCTCTGAATCAGCCCGGTGATCTTCGTCATCACGTTAGCCATCATGTCACCGATGGCTGTCGCCATTTCCTCGATGGCTTCGGTGCCCAGCATGTCCGTGACAGCGCTCACGCCGTCCTTCTGCGCCGCAAAGAAGCTACTAATGCCATCGTTCTTGGCGACCAGCTCTGTCCATGTCGATTTCAGCTTGGCGACGCGACCGTTGTAGGTCTCCATCATCATTTTGGCCTTGCCGCCGTAGACGGCCTGCATCCCATTGAACATCGCTTCAAGGGCGGGCTTTGCAGCAACCGTACCCTTAGAGATTTGATCGACCAACTCGCCGTAGCTGACACCCATAGACTGAGCCATGATGGTGATCGCCTGGGGAACCGCCTCGCCGAGCTGCTGGCGCAATTCTTCCATGGAAATCACACCCTTACCAGCCATCTGCTGAATGGCGATGGATGCGCGATGGAAGGTTTCGTCAGTGCCACCGAAGGCTGCGACAGCATCGGTCAGCGCCTGCATGGACCCGTCAAGCGGGTCGAGCCCTACGGACTTGAACTTCACGAAGCTGTCCGAAAGGGTGTTCATCGAGAAAGGCGCGTTTCGTGCCGCTTCGAAAAGAGCGTCCACGTTGTCAGCGGCCTCCTTCACGCGCCCTGCGGCTGTGTCAGCCTTGGACATGCCTTCCATGAGCTTTGTCAGGCGCTCGACTTCGGCACTGGTCTTCACGAGAGACTGTGACCACGCACCGGTGACATACCAGAGCTGATGCAGGACGTTGCGCGCCTGACCAATGATGATCGACCAGTCACGCACCGTTGCTGTGGCGCCGCGCATCGAGTGAGACATCTTCTTCACTCGACGGTCGATGTTATCGACCGACTTGGCGAACCTGCGGCTTTCCGCGGCAGCCTTGCGGATTTTCACGGTGAAGTTCTTGTCATCAAGATCCATCACCACTTCAATGTCTTCGACGACTGCCATCTTACGCTCCTACCGCAGCCTCTTCATGAGGCCGCGCAACTGCTCCATCCCTTCCGGCTCTGGAGCTTCCTCAAGGACGAAATCGCCCACTTCTCGTTGCAGGCCCTCGGCGGCCTTTTTGTACCCCTCAGCGCTCTGTGCCGCGGCAAAGGCGTTCATCATGCGAAGGGAGTTGTCGGCACTGATCCGGGGTATGTTGCGCGACAGCATCCAGAAGGTTCTGAGAGGCAGCTGGCGGGCGTCCTGGTAGCTCAGGCCGTAGTGGTGAAGGACTCGCGAGAAGAGCAGACCGAAGTCGATCTTGGTGATCCCGGAGCCCGTTATGCGTTTCCCGACTCGTCCTCGGCATCCTTGGTAACTTCGGCTTGAATGAAGTCGCGGATGGCGGTGATGCGCGGGGTTGAAAGACCCCTGATGACCTCTTCGGGCATGTCGGGGAATGCTTGGCGAATGCCGTCCAGCATGACGGTCAGCATAAGCTCGGTGTGTTTCAGGTCGCGTTCCTGATCGTTGAGACCTTCTTCTTCGGCGATCTCATTGGACCGGCGCTTCACGTCTTTCATGCGCGCCATGTCTTTGGCGAAGTCTTCGATGGTAGGCTCTTTGAAAGAATACTCTTTGCCGTCGATCTTGACCGTCTTCTTGACGGTGGGAACGGCATCATCGAGATCGAGGTAGTGAACGTCGGACATGTTGGGGAACCTTGTGAGTGTCAGTGGTGACTTCATCTTAGTGTAAGTCACCACTGACTTCAATCTTAGGCCGTAGCTGTCTCGTCACCGAAGATGAAGAGAACGCGCGTGGTCGGGTCGGGATAGCCCTTCCATTCGCAATTGAACACGCGCTCGGAGTTCAGCTCGTAGGCGAACTCGATCTGACCAGGCGTCGAGGCGTAGGGGATGACAAAGTCTTCCGACTTGTCAGTCTCAGCAAGCGCCTGCGGGTGCAGGGTCAGCTTGTCGGAGATCGACAGCAAGTCAGTGGAGACCGCATCGACAACTTCGACCTTCTTGCTGGCACCGGTGCCGATCAGAGTGGCGCCAGGCATAACCTGCACGAGGTTTTCGAGCGTGGTCTCGGCAAGAGGTGTGCTCACGGTGACGGTACGACCCGTGATGATTTCAGAGATTGCGGTGTCGCCAAATTGGTCGACGGTGACGGAGTAAGTCTCGGTGGTCACAGAGACGGACACGCCGCCTTTGGTGAAGCCGAGATTGGTGCCGCCAAAGTCAACGGTGCAGACACCGACCTTGACGTTCTGTGTGGAGCTGGGCATCGAATGATCCTTTCAGTAAGTCGGTGAACGGGCACAACTGGCGCAAGTATACCACAGTCAGTATTGACTTACCAATAGGGCTAAGGCAGGATCACAGGTCGAGCTTAACTCGATGTCGCTCATCCATCAGCTGATGCAGGATATGTCTCAAGCGGGCCATGCGCTTCACATCATTGGCCGCAAGGGCAAGATAAAGCGCCGTGCTGGCTGCGCTGATCTCTTCATCAATGCCCCGCAGCTTTCGCCATCGCTTGAACCATTTGACCGGGTTCCACATCTCATGTCTCCGCAAAGTGGGTGTCGTAATTCACCGAGAACTCGATCAGACCGCTCTCCCCTCGCCTGTAAGCGATCGGAAGATGACGCGGCATGATGTAGTGAAAGTAATAGTCGCCGATCTGCTCCCGGCGCAGGTTCAGCATGTCATAGAGCTGTCGCGCCATGCGCTGCCCTTCGGTGTAATCCGAGTGCCGCACGATCGCCTGAATGCGCTGCTTGAAGGTGCCGGGGATTTCGTGATCGACACCTGCGCCCGGGGTTTCGACAACCAGTACAGCGCCAATCTGCACTTGTGCGGGCATATGGAACATGAAGAGATTGCGCCCCTCTTCATAGTCAGGCTCTTGGTCGATGACAAAGTCTCGAAGGGGTGTCAGATCCATTACTTCTTCCTCATTGCTTCTTTGGCGCGACGCATCAGCCCCCACTCGCCCACGATGTAATCAACGGCGCGCGAGAGGTACTTCCGCCCCACGGGGAAGCGGCTGGTCTCGCTCTTCTCGATGGAGCCCGGGCCGAGTTCGTAGATTTCCTCATGCATGCGCGTGGCGTAAGGAATGTCCGGGCTTGGTCTGATGACATAGGTTACACGACCACCGGCGCCCTTCTCGCGCAGCACTTCCATGCTCGATTCCAGATCGCCCGTTTTGAAGGGCGCCATCTCAGATGCAGCGTCGGCCAGCTCCTCGGCCGCATCAGCCTGAACCCGCCGCAGGGCGCGAGTGCTCTTTCGCGCGTACTTCTCCAGCCCCACTCCCACCGCGCCTCGATTTTTGATCTTCATACCCATCAGACCGCCTCCGATGGGGCGTAGCGGTCACAGTCGATCTCGATGTGATGAACGCGACCGCCGACATCCACCCGGCGCATGATGCGCACGATCTCGAAAGTGTTGCGCGCGCCGGGCTCGCCGAAGCTCTTGACCTCGACCAGATCACCCAGGCGCACATCCTCGCGTGGGTTCACCATCAAACGCGCATCGTTGACGAACTCTTCCGCGCGCCCTCGGGATGCGGAGCTGTCTGCTCGAACAGTGGTGTGTTCTGCTTCTTCGCGGATATGCACGACATCGCAGCGGGTCTTGATCCGCTTGGATGAAGTCTTGGGGCGACCAAAACCGTCGAACCCGCCCGAGGATTGGCGAATGATGACGCAGGGATAGCGCGGACGAAAGCTCATGTGTACTTCTCCTGAAACAGGTTCTCGACCAAAAGAGTGGCCTGGGAATTGGGGTGAAAGACGCTCTCATAGCTCGAAAGGTCAGGTTTTGCCCCGTCGAGACGCACGATCTCCCCGAAGCTCTTGTGACTAGGGTCAGGATGCACGATACGGGCGCTGTCAGCCCCTCTCAGCGCAAGCAGAGACGCTAGGGCGCTCAGATACCCGTCACGCATCAAAGCCCTGTAGAAGCGACGCATATGCTTTTGGCTCGCGATGCGCCGCCCTGCCCTATCTGTGAACCACAACGAAGCCCGATCACCGATACCCTCGATCCGGATCTCCATCAGCGCCTCATTGACTGACAGGCCCCGGGCGTTGGCGCGCATCTGTGCCTCGATCCCGCGTTTGCGATGGTGCTTGATGATCTGCGCCACATCACGCACCAGCTGGGCCTCGATTTCATCAACACCGAACTCAAGGAAGGTGTCGATGTGCTGGGCGCTGAGACGCATTCCGTCACCCATCTGCCGCGCCGCCTCAGTGTGAGCGAGATCGAACATCTCCTCCATCAGCCCGCGCAACTTCTCTTCTTCGTCGGTGAGGAAGATGTCGCCAATGCGCTCAAGGGATGTCTTGAGTGCCCGCACCGCAGCTGGGGTTGTGGCATCTTGCGTCATCAGCGCCGCTGTCTCCTGATTGCGCAGAATGTCCAGCGTACTGCGATAGCGGGCCGCAGATTGATCGGCGATAAGTTCAATGCGGTCGAAGGGGGACATCATGCGCGGCGAACGATCACGTTGGAGTTGATATAGGCAGCAACCTCACGGCGGGCCTTGGGCGACAGGGCGGAAGGTGCAGGAGGTCGGGAACGAAACATCTCCGAGCTTTCACCTACTGACTTAGATAGCAGGCCGTTCTCTCTGTTCTCCCAGGTCGGATCACCCCCAAGCAGGACGGTCGCTTCGATGATCTGCGCGCGCCGACAGGCGGTGCGAAAGTGTTCGGGCAGCAAGTCCCAATCCGCCTTGCTGATCTCATTGACCGCAAAGCTGCGGCTCAAGATCTCCTCAGAGAGAGCGGAATCCGGCACGTCGGTGTCGCGGAAAGGGTCGAGGGAAATCTTTGACAGCCGGGCCCAGGCTTCAGCAAGGGCCGCTTCGCGCTCGGCGTCGCTGGAAAAGCGAAAGCTTTCCATCAACACAGGCGGCATGCCCTGAGACATGATCATCGCCTGAATGAGGGTCTGACCGCTTTCCGAGGGGACTTGCAGAAAGACATTGGCGCGCAGCAGGTAGGTGACGCCCATGCTGTGCGTGTCACCTTGATCGTCAGTAACGACCACACTGAGCATGCGCCCGCCCATGCGAACCCCGGCCGGCAGAGTGTTCTGGGCGGCCGGGACAGTGATGGTGGCAGTCACCGCACCCGCAGCAAGCGAACCAACATCAGTGGCGATCTGGTCGCCCTCTTCATTCAGCAGTTCCCAGGCATAGCTGGTCCCGTCGATGGCGAGGCCGTTTTCGTCAACCAGATCGACCTCGATACGGCAATCGCTTCCTGCGGTGTACGTTTGACTGGTCATCTCACTTGCTACCTTGTGCGTTCAGGATTTCCTTGATCAGCCCCGCGATGGAGTTGTCCTTCACGTTGAGCGGATTGGCGATCTTGCGCAGACCCTGAATACCTTCGGCATCAGCGATCTCGGCCAGCTCGTCGGCGGTGTAGACCTTACGATCCTCGCCTTCTTCACCCTCCGTCGATGCGCCGCCTTCGGCGCCCTGCTCGGCTTCATTGACCATCTCATTCAGCGCGCGCTCAGCGTCATCCACGTCATCTTTAGCAGGCTCTGTGCCGCCAACCTGGACATCAGCCGCGTTCTTCTCGACTTGATAGGGCTCGCGCTCACCGCGCTCGGAGTGGGCGGCATTGGCGATACCCACGCCGCGACCGGCCGCCATGCCGACACCGAGGCCCGCCTGACCTTGCGAGGCGCCTTCGTCGTCGATCACTTCGATCTTGGTGATGGCTGCGAGACGATTGGTTTCGGCCTGCGACGGCATCTCGACGGATACGCCATTCTCGAAGGCGACGGTGCCGAGGTTGCCAGTGAACTTGTTCATGCCTTTGGACATCAGTTTGATCTTGGACATATCTGTTCCTCTATGTGAAAAAGGGCAGGCCCCGAAGAGCCTGCCCTATTGTAAGTCATTCGTGACTTATTGGCACGATTAAATGTTGGTCACACCTTTGAGGCGGGCCAGCGACTGCGTGGAGCGCAGGGCCATGCCGGCATACCACTTCAGGCGGAAGCGCCATGCGTCTTTGTTCTGCACGGTGCCGACGCTTTCAGCGACCAGACCAGCAGAGTCACCGCCGTAGATGCCGTGCAGACCGTCAACTTCGTTCATGCGAACGCCGTAGATGGAGCAGGAAGCATTCTCGGTGCCCTGAACTTCGTCAGCAGCAAGCCAGTCGTTGACCACAACCGGGATACCGTCGAGCGCAGGCATCGGATAACCGAAGTTCTCCATCTCGATCATGGTCGGTGTGGTGCCGCCCATCGCACGCAGCGCGGTGCGGATCGCACGCCATGTACCGGCACGCATGACGTATGCGTCGATGCCGTACTTGACCATATCCTTCAGCTCGTCGAGCATTTCAATGGTCACAGCACCGCCGTTGGCGCCAGCAGCGATGGTCATGTCGTTGGCAACCAGCTGGGGCAGACCGTCGAACTCTTTCGGGGAAGTGGTCGCGTTACCCTGAGCCACGGTGCGCTGGAACTGACGGGAGAGGGCCTTCGCCTTCTGCATCAGCTGGATCGCAACCTGATCGGAGGTGTCCGACATTGTGGTTTGCAGGAACTTGTCCACGTCAACGTCGCCAGCAAGGATGCGCAGCTTCGCGGTCACTTCGGTGAAGGTCGCGGCGCCTTCGTTGATGGCTTCGTTGGGATCAAGGAAGTCACCTTCGGCGAGAGTGTTTTCACGGTTATAGACAAGCGCTTTCGAGTTCACCTTGGTGAACGGAAGCAGGGCGAACATTGCGTCGCGGTCGATGATTTCTTCAACCACGCCGGACAGCAGGGTGTTGTTAGAAAGCTTTTCAGCTTCCGTGCGAAGCAAAGGCATTTGGAATCCTCCAAGAGATAGGTTTTGAGATTTGCAGACCAGGCGCAGCGGTCACTCGCGCGCATTGGGGTGCCGACCTCCCATTCTCTCGATCAGTCAGCGATGACTAATAATACCACACCGCATGGCATCTATGCAACACCCAAAGAAAAGGGCGCCCGAAGGCGCCCTAGTTGCAACAACCTGGCAAGTCATCACTTCGTATTGAACATCTCGCTGAACGGCTCTTGATTGCCGCCCTCGAAGAGGCTGGAGAGGCCACTGGCGATCTTCTCCTGCCGCGACATCGGCTTTTGATCCTTGGCCGGGTCGGACTTGGCATTCGACGGATCGCTGTCGGAGCCGGGGCGCAGGGCGCTGCGCAGCATCTCCTTGCTGTCGGGATCAGCCTTGAAGATCTTCGAAATCGCATCCTCGAAAGGCAGCGGGTCGCCACGACCGTCAACCAGCGGCGAGCGGTTGGCAGCGCCCTTGGGCTTGTCATAGGCCACGACCTTGCCGTCTTCGATCTCGAAGTGCTCACCATAGAGACGACGCGCCTTCGAGGGCGGCAGCAGGGTCTCTTCCTTGAGGAACTTCGACGAGCCGAAGCTGGAGCCGACGGTCAGCTCTTCGATCTGCGCCTTCAGCTCGGCGATGGTCTTGTCTTTCTCTTCCGACTCCGCGCGAATGGTCGTGATCTCTTGATCATGCGCCTCGCGCATCTGACGCTTCACTTCGTCAAACTGGCCCTTAGCCTCAAGCTCAGCCTGAGCCGCGTCAGCCGACGCCTGCTTGAGCCGCTTGTATTCTTCGACATCGACGCCGTCATAGTCCTTCAGCTTGGCCTGCGCTTCACGCGCGGCCTTCTTGTGCTTCATCAGGTCTTGCAGCAAACGCGCCTCTTCGTCCGAGGGCTTCTTGTCTTTGTCGTCGCCCTTGGGCGGGTCTTTCGGGTCGTCGTCGCCCTTGGGAGGGTCTTGGGGCGTCTTGTCGTCGCCCTTGGGCGGGTCTTGGGGGTCATCGTCAGCGCCCGGGGCTGGATCGTCGTCATTGACGCCCTCAGCGCCCACAGAGCGGCGGAAGCCGGGGTTCGCTGCGTAGAACGCCATCCACGCAGGTGTATCGTAAGGGTCAGTCGGTTGGGTAAGGCGGTTTTTCATGTTCATCCTTCGTCCTTGGGGTTGTCGGCGCCGCCAGCCTGGCCTTGCCTGTTCTCTTCTTGGGGTACGTTTCGATCCTGTAGCCTTGAGGGCGCTCGGATCGATACCGCCTCTTCTGGCGGCCAGTCCTCGATCTGCTTCTCGATTTCCGATTTCAGCTCGTCGGTCAGGTTCGGGAAGAGCTTCTCGATCAAGGTCATCATCTGGTGCTGTCGCACGCCGTCGGGCGCATCGAGCAGAGCCAGTCGATTGGCAACGTCAAACTCGTCGTAGAGATTGCGCGTGTCAAAATCATCAGGGTAGCGCACGAAGTCACGGTCTTCCGGGGGCTTCTGTCCGAACCACAGATGCGCAAGCCGCACCATGTCGTTCTCGACAGTTTGCAGCGTGTCAGCTTTGGACTTGAGCATGGTGTTCATGCGGTCGAAGTCATATGCCTTCGCCACGCCCGAGCTGTTGTCGATGCCCGCGGCATTGTCGCTCTTCGTGCGCTCGCCGGCCATGCCGACAGAGTGATAGATTTCGGTGATGATCTTGGTGATCACCCCGAGAATGATTGCGACCTGACCGGGGTCAGGTGAGATATACTGCGGCGCAATGCCTGCCTCGGCGTCGTAGGTGACGACGCGATTGGTGCCCAGCTCGATCACCTTCTTCTTGACGCTCTCACCGGAATCCGCAGAGTTCAGCGCCTGCGACGGGATCACCAGTGTCGAGAAGGTCTGATCCTGAATGATTGCATCGAGGTTCGACAGATAGTTCGCGACAGCGCGGTCGAGATAGGCGGTATCGTCGATCAAGCCCGGGGCCGAATAGCTCGTGTCCGAATGACGCTCACGCGGAACGATGACAGGCACTTCTCCGAGATTGTGATCACCCCTGCCCTTCAACACAACCTTGAGCTTGCTCGTGTTCTTGTTGACATTGGCCGCGCCCGAGGGGGTGACCATGGGCGTTACATCGGGCGTGACGACCTTGATCGCGGGCTTGCCATCTGTCTTCGCTTCACCCTGCTCAATCTCAAACAGATACCAGCTCTTGCGGGTCCAGAGACGATAGCGGGTGACGGTCTTTTGCGCGGAAAAGAAGTCCGTGTCCTGGCGGCTGACTTCGCTAAAGATGATCCAGTTCAGCTCGCCATGTGCATCAAAGGACATGTCGAGCGCATCTTGGGGTTTGACCAGATAGGCATAGACCCGACCGCCCCGGCGTTCGACCTCTGCTTGGCTCAGCTTCTCGCCCTCTTTGAGCGTGATGGTGCTGTCCATGACGATATAGGGCTGACCGAAAACAGAGGTCATCTGCGAGACCTGCCGCATGAAAGCGTCGATGTCCCGGCCGCCTTTGGTCGTCTTCTTCCAGAAGTCATCAATGAACTTGGGCGCATCAGACTTCCGAATGATGTCGCCCTTGTAGACATACTTCGTCACCAGATCGACGATCTCGCGCGTATGGTTGAAGCGATAAGCCCGCTCGATCCGATCGCTGTACTCCCCCGACCCTTCGCGGAAATACTTGTGGACGTTCTTTTTGAACCAATCCCGCCCACCGTAGTAGGTTGCCTCCAGGAAGTTCCAATGCGCCAACTTCCCCGAGTAATCGGGGTGGCGCCGCTCGAAGAAGGAGGGGTCGACTGTATCTGTGGACGTGTCTTTTGGCATGATGAACCTCTTTGGCCTGGGCATTGTAACTCAGTGCTGACTGATTTCAAAGCTCAGAAGGAAACCCCCAGGATATGAATGTCGCGTACCGGGAACTCGATCTCGATGGGATAGCCGAAAGCGTCCGTCGCGTGTTCGATACCGGGGCGCTTGTCGACTTCGGATGATCCCGGCTTGAACTGCGTCTGCTCAAAGCTCTCGATCAAACTCTTGCAGGTGTGGTCGATCAGAACCCGAGACGTGCCGTCACCTGCCATGAGCATGCGATTGACCGCGTTGATACGGTCACGGATGCGCGGGTGCTTGCGGCGATACTTGAGACGCTTGAAACCCATCTGCTTGAGCATGGCAAAGTCACTCTCACCGCTGGAGGCGGCCGAGGATCGCTGCGTGCCGGCAGGGTCAGGGTAGATGATCACGCGGTGCTTCTGGCGCCAGAACAGACGATCAAGCTCCCCGGACATCTCTTGCGTCGAAGAGTTGCTGAGAATGCGCTCGCCGAAAACGCGCACCGAGCCGTCTCGGATCTGAAAGAAGATCGCGGACATCGGGTCCACGTTGAAGTCCATCCCAACCATAATGTCGTAGCGCGGGTCCATTTTGACCCGGCCCACATGCACGTTGCGGTCGAAGGCGTGGTAGACGCGGTTCGACATCGTCTCGAAGGAAGCTTCAAACTCCTGCCGGAACTCCTTTTCGTTCATCGTGCGCCGCGCACGCTCGATCTCTGCGGGCGGGATGAACGGAGACGTGATGGTCTGGAACTGCCAGGACTGCCAATCTTCATGCTTGGCGCTCTGACCGTCCATGAACAGATCATAGAGGTGGTTGTAAGACTTCGGCGTGCCGATAAACAGCGCCTCACCGCCTGTCGAGGCAAGTGTGGGCTGAATGACCGTATCCCAGGTCTCCTCGCGCATGTCCTGAAATTCGTCGAGAACCACGCCATCAAGGCCCACACCGCGCAGCGTGTCGGGCTTGTCGGCACCCTTGAGCTGGATGATCGACCCGTTCTTGAAGCGGAGCATCATCAAGGTCTCGTTGGGCGGCACCTTGAGCATCTTTCGCGGGATCGCCTCTTTGAGGTCGTCCCACATAATCTGACGCGCCATCTGATAGGTCGGCGCGATGTACCAGATCAACGCCTTGCGCTTCGAGGCTGCCTTGTGGATCATCCAGACTTTTGACAGCTGGGTCTTACCCCATCGACGGCCTGCGACGACGACCTTAAAGCGCGTCGGGTGCTTGAACACCTTCATCTGCGCGGGGTGCAGGTACAGCCATCGCGGCTTGCCGCCCTTCGGCCCGCGCATCATGTTGACGGGCGGCTTCACTGCTCAAGGCCCTCCAGCCCCTCATCAACGATGTCGATGTCCTCCAAGAGGGTCTCGATGCCCTCGGAGTTATCGACATTCGGGTTGGCGGCTTGGCGCAGTTCGTCGATCTGCTCATCCGTCATTTCGGAGATCAGGATTTCTTCATTCTCGTTGGGATCGCCGCCATCGTCATCGAGGCCCAAAAGCTTGTAGCGCTCCTTGCGCAGCACTTCGAGCGTCTTGGCGGCCTTGTTGAGCGCAGCGAGATCACCATCCGCGGCGGCGATGGGTTTGCCCTTCTGGCGCGTGTCAATAATGGCCTGCATGGTCATCTTCGAGAGCGCCTCGGCGTAGCGGTAGTGTTGTTCTTTGGTGTCCGTGACGCGCTTCATCAGCTGTTCAGCGTCGTTGGCGATGACCTCGTCCATCTTCTCAAGCGCCTCGGACACCCGAGAGCCCTTGACCACACCGTCGCGCTTGAAGCGTTCGTGCAGCGACGAGGGGTGAACCCCGAACTGCTCGGCAAGCTCCGCGAGGGTCGCCGTGCCCATTTCATACAAGCGCCGCGCCTTGGCGTAATCCAAGGGCGTCATCTTCCGATGGTGGGGTTCAGATTTCTCGCCTGCCATGAGGTTCCTGCTGAATTAGGGTGGCCCGCTCCCGAAAGAGCGGGCCTGACGAGAGACACCCGAGGACCGTGAACAGGGAAAACCGGATACCGGGTGGTGTCCTAAGTATAAGCGATTAGGCGATAACATACAAGTCAGCGCTTACTTATCTTCCCGAGGAGCCAGAATCGCCTAAGTGGCTGATTTTATGTCAAGTCCTTTGGGTGCGACATAGTGTCACCACATCCGCTAAATACTAATTGACTTATATTTACTTACTAGTACACTCTACGAGTGAAGCGAGTAGAGGGACAGGGGGAATGATTCTTAGCGATGTGGTGACAATATGTCGCACCCCTGTCCTTCGCTTTTCGGTTGACAGGCATCCTCGGGCCTAGACCTCGTCGAATCCCTCCATCACAACCCCGCCACCGGAGCTGTCGGTGCGCACCATGCCCTGCCCTTTCACTGTCGGGGCCAACACCAAGCGCTGACGCCCTCGGCGCAGCTCCTGGCCCTTCTTCTCGATCATACCCCGACGCAGCAGGCCTCGGAGCGTGAAGTGCATCGAGGCTTTGGTCGTCTCATAGTTGATCTTCTCCAAGAGCTGATCGAGGTCGAGGAAGTCACCATCATCCCCGCCTCGGGCGATTACAGAAAGCACATGCATCTGCTTCTTGGTCAGACGATATGGGTCTTTCTCATAGGTCATCATTTCAGCGGCTCCGTCGTCGGTTGAGCATCAAAAGCGGTGAGTGGGATTTGATCGGGAAGATCGCGCCCGAAGTCCGGGTTCATGTAGACCCCGTAAAGCGGCGTTGAGAGCACCAGCTGCTGCAACTGACGCAAGACAAGGCTCGTGCTCATGTTACGCACCCGCTCCTGCCCGATGTCGCGGGCGTCACCCGTCTTCTCGTTGGCGGAGTGGCGGTAGTAGAACGTCTTGATACGATCGACCATCAAGCCCCGGGCGGCCTCAGGCATTGCGTCGATCTCTTTGAGCAGTCCATCGAGATCGGCGGGGTGCGCATCGAAGTTGGCCCGGAAGAACTTCATGCCGACATCGAACTTGTTCGACCGCATGGGGCGCACGAACTCAAACCCCGCCTTCTGCGCGAAGGGATTGTACTTCGACATCGAGGACATGATCTCGACAATCGGCATGCCAGACTTGCGGGCAACAATGTTCTGAAAGCGATACGAGGCGCCCACGCCGCGGTACATCGTGTCCAGCACAATGCGGCCGATCACCACGATGTTCTTGTTGACCCACTTGTACCGAAAGCGGTTCGAGGCCTTGGTGTCATTCCCCGGCGTGAGCTTCTTCCAAATCTGATGACGCTCCTTGCCCAAGGGCCGGGGCTGGGTGATCCCGCAGACGCCGATTGTCTCACCGTCCAACACAAGGCGATAGTAGCGCGCGCCGATAGGGTTGTGGTCGGACTTGTAGTGCAGATGGTGCAGCAGGTTCCAATCTTCCTGCGTGCCGCGCTCGACGTACATCTCCGACAACAGCGGGAATGCAGGTTTGGCCTGCGGGTCGCAGACGATCTCGGTGGCAAAGTCTTCAGGCATTCTTGTCACTCCCTTGCTGGGCGCGCTTCTGAGCGCGTTTTCGGGCGTTCATGGGGGTGCCCTTGCAAGGGCGCTTCACAGCGCTTGCAGCCCCGTTCACAGCGCGATCTAGGGCAAGCCAAAGCTTGTGATGGGCATAAGGGGGTAGCGCTAAGTTCAGCAGCGTCGAAATGGACGGGATCATGCGCTCGGCTCCACGTCGTTCTGCTCAACCTCGATGCGGTCGTGGTAGCGCTTGTTGACGAAAAGCGTCGGCCCGATCTCTTCTTTCAGATCGAGGTGTGTGGTCGCGACGATCAGGGTCTTACCCAAACGCACCGCGTTCTTAGCGATCCCGTAAGCCACGGCTTTTGCGACAACACGGTCAAGAACAGCGCCAAACTCGTCAGCGACCCAAACATCAGCATCGGCTTCAAGCACCTTTGCCAGCCGAGCCCGGTATCGCTGACCGTCAGAAAGCTCACCGGGCTTGCGCACGAAGAGATAGGCATCCGTGATCCCCGCGGTGGTTAGCAGCCGCGTGGCTTCGTTGGTGGATTTGCCGAGCTGGTCGATCAGCGGCAGATCGGGATCGAGCTCCACGTTGTCGATATTGGCGACACTTTTGCCCGCCTCGCTCAGTTGACGCTCAAGCTCGCGCAGCAGGATCGACTTGCCGGCGCCAGACTGACCGGTGATGTAGACCCGAGCGCCTTGCTCAAGATCGACCTCGAAGTCCTTGAAGATGGTGAATTGCCCGTCAGCCAGACCAATGCCGAAGCTTTCGGCCACGTCGATGACGCGGTCGGTCTTTTTGACCTGTGTGGGGAAGCTCACGTTGATGACGTGATGGGTAGAGTTGGACATGAAGCCCTCCATAAGAAGGGTCTTCGGGCGTCTCTCGTCAGAGATCGTCTTCGCAGTCTTCGACCAAACCCTCGATGCGGAAGTTCTCAGCTTCGTCGTGGATTAGGCGCTCCAGCATGGCGAGCGTGGCGACTGTCATCGCATAGGCCATGTCGGTCTCGTAGCATGATGGCGTGAAAGAATACGTCCCCTGAGACGGATCCTTGGTGATGACCATGCAGATCACGCCATGGATGTTTTCGTCACCGACCTCTGCGATCTGGCTCTGAAACTGAGCGACCGTGTCGCGGATCGAACTGGACTTGCAGCGCTCTTCGTAAAGCTCAGCGGCGCTTGAAAGCTCTTCGGGCGTGCGAATGTCGGCAAACAGCGGCCGAACATTGCTATTCTCATCCTTCGGCAATGGTCTTCTCCACATGCTCAAGGAAGGCTTCTTTTGCCTCCGCGCCGCTCTTGCCCTTGATCAGCGCCATGAACAGATTGACCCGCCGCGCCTCCTTGGGTTTGAGGCCATTGAACTCAAAGACAGTCTTGAGCATCACATCCTTCTGGTCGATTTCATCCATCAAGCCGTCGGATTCCGAGGCGTAGACATCCACGGCTTCATCGAGGTCTTTGACGAAGCTGTCGCGATCCATCTCCGCCAGCGTGTCGAGCGCGGTTTCCAGATTGTCGATCATCCGATCGTCGCCGATGAAGTTTTCCAGCTCGTCGCGAAGGTTCAAGTCCTTCAGCTCGTTGGTCAGTGCGTCGATGTCGTAGTTTTGGTTCGATGCGAGGTTGTCAGCAATGCGCATCTTGCGCGCCGTCTCGGCGTCAACAGGCAGCGTGATGGCCTTGATCTTCTTCCAGCCAAGCTCTTTGGCAGCCATGACCCGACCGTGTCCGGCGATGATCTCGCCGTCTTCAGCCAGGATGATCGGGGTGATCTGCCCGAGGGCCGCGAGGGACTTAGCCTGACGCGCGACAGATGCGGGCGTGTGAACCTTGTTGTTGTTCTCCGCTGGTTTGGGGTAGTCGATGTCGACTGCCTCAATGGAGAGGTCGTTGATGTCGATCTCTTTAGCCATGTTCGGCTTCCTTCATTTGTTGAGCAAGATAGACCAGGGCATCCCCGGCATTGGTGAGATCGTCTTCCTCGACGAACTCCTGATCTCGTTTGATCTCCTCGATCAGCTCCCGCACCAGGTCTTCGTCTTGAATGGAGATCTTGAAGCGCATGATGGTGTGGGTCTTGGGCGGCCGCTCGGGCTTCTCTTCCGGCTCACCGGTGCTGTCGTGGGTGCCGTCGATCATGTCGTCGATGTCATCCACATCAATGTCGGTCGCGAGGGAGGCCAGTTCGGCATCAGAGAAGGGTAGAAACTCCGAGATGATCTCGCTGCCGCCAAGGTCTTTGATGATGGCCGCCAGTTCATCCGCGTCATCGCTACCGTAACGGGCGTTGTCGATCAGACCGATCTCCTTGGCGCGCTCGTCACTCAAGCGACCGAGATTGAGAACCGGGACTGTCTCATTGCCCAGGACGATCGAGGCTTCGATGCGATGTTGACCGCCGAGGATTTCAAGGCCCGTGTCTGTCTCACGCACAAGCGCGGGCTTTACCCAGCCGTGGCGCCGAAGACTTTCGGTGAGACGCTCCATACCTTCCGGGGAGACATGGTTCGGGTTCCAGGGATTTGGGCTTAATGTGCGGGGATCTGTATGGATGAGGTTCATGCTGTCCTTGCCTGAAGGAGGGGTATAAGGTAAGTCATTTCTGAGTTATAATGTATAAGATAAACCCCTTTGTAGCAAGGTAATGTCATGTCTGAGCATGTTCTCATAGTTGCGAATGCGGTGAAGGCCCGCATGATGGAAGCCGACATCGAGGCGAAGCTAATCGTCTCGGATCAGCTCAGCTACTATGTGGACGGAGCCGAGCATACAGGCCGGGGTAAGAACCAAGGCTGGGATGGGCGCACAAGCTTTCTGGAGTTTTCGACAGGCATCTTCCCTGCGGGCTTTCTGGCCTCTGCGGTCGATAAGCTGCGTCAGGAGGGTTATCAGGTCACGGTACGCAGAAAGCCCCTACCCGCCCCGTTAGGCCCGCCCCTGGATGAGGCTTACGCGGCTGTGAACCCCTTCGACATCGACCCTCGGTATGACTATCAGCCCGAGACGGTACGCAGGCTTGAGAAGTACGGCGCTATGATCGCCCAGGTCGCTACCGGTGGCGGCAAGTCGATGATCGCACGCACCGCGGTGAAACGCATCATGCGCCCTACCCTGTTTATCACGACACGTCAGGTGCTGATGTACCAGATGAAGGACGGCTTTGAGCAAGCCGGCTTCAAGGTGGGCGTTATGGGTGACGGCGAATGGCGTCCAACCCGCGGGGTGAACGTCGGTATGATCCAAACCCTCGATGCGCGGCTGTCGAACCCCGAAACCATGGGCGCCACCACCAAGCTGCTGCATATGTTCGAGTTTTGCATTCTTGAGGAGGCGCATGAGGCGGGGTCGGAGACGTACTTCAAGGTGATGAATGAGATGGTGAACGCGCGATACAGGCTTGCCCTGACCGCGACCCCGTTCATGCGCGCGGATGCAGAGGCCAATATGCGGCTCATGGGTGTCTCGGGTCAGATCGGCATTAGCATCCCCGAGAAGATGCTGATCGAGCGCAACATCCTTGCACGTCCGATCTTCCAGTATCGCGATGTCCCGCCGCCCAAAGACCTCAAGCAGTTCTACAGCTGGCAGAAAGCGTATGACATCGGTGTGGTGAAGAACGACATGCGCAATGCCGATATTGTGTCTCGCGTCGAGTTCGCCCGAAAGCTCGGACTGCCGGTGATGATCTTGGTGCAGCGTAAGGCACATGGAGTTACGCTACGAGACAACTGCCGCAAATTAGGATTTGCCACAGAGTTCATTCACGGCGCCCATGATAATGACCAGCGTCAGCGCGCCCTCAATCGCCTAAAGTCTGGCGAGACCGCAGTGCTGATCGGCTCGACCATTCTCGATGTGGGTGTGGACGTGCCGGCCGTAGGGATGGTGATTCTTGCCGGGGGCGGGAAAGCTGAGGTCGCATTGCGCCAGCGCATCGGGCGCGGTCTGCGAGAAAAGAAAGGTGGGCTTCCGAACATCTGCTTCGTCGTGGACTACAGCGACATCGGCAACAAGTACCTCAAGAAGCACGCCCGCGCTCGCAGGGCCATTGTCGAGGCAACCCCGGGCTTCGCTGAAAACATCCTCAAGAAGGGTCAGGAGTTCGACGCCCTTGGTCTTGGCTTCAAGCTCGCCGCTTAACAGCGCGGCGGCTTGCTGCTATAGTCAGCTAACACTGATTCCAACCAAGGAAAGAACATGTCGAGAACATCGACTTTGATCGCACTCTGCGGCGCTCCAGGCTCAGGGAAAACAACAACTCAGCGCTTACTTACCGAACTATTCGGAATCGAGCCAGTGGACGATGGCGACATCATCCGGCGTCACGTCATGGACCTTGCGGGCCTGACCCCTGAAGACGTATATTCTCAAGAAGGAAAGCTACGTTTCGTCACGGTTTTCGGCAAGAAATGGCAAGTTCGACAGCTGCTTGGGGAATATGGCAATCTTGTGGAAGCGCTTTTGGGGGATGAAGCAATTCCTGAAATCGCTATTCGTTCCGTCTTGCGACAAAATGTGACACCCTCGGGACAGTTTTGGGGTGACAATAAGTCACCCAACGGTTACAGCTTTGGAAGTGTACGAAGACAGCAGGGCGCGGCTTACAAAAGAGCTGGTGGTGTCGTCGTAGAGGTATTGAGCGGGCTAAAGGAAGCTAGTGAGTGGGAGTTCGACAGCTACGATCGTAGCCTGGTGGACTTCACCATTCATAATCCAGGGACTTCTTTGGAAGGCCTTCGGAGAGCGATTCTTCAATCACCCCTCACAGATTGGATTAACGGCGCTAGAGATACGCGATTGAGAACGGGAGCATGACATTGCCAGTCACGACAATGATGGAAACCAAAGACACGGAACTTTGGACACTGGGTGGAGCCAAGATTGACTTCACAAACCCTCAGCGAGACATGATCGACATGTCAACTGTCGCCATCTCATTGGCGAACCAGAGCCGTTTTAACGGCTATACCAACGGGTATTACTCCGTCGCACAGCATTCGACCATCATGTCGTATTGGGCCGAGGATTTGCATGAGGGTAGCAATATCGACCTTGCCCGCGCAGCCCTACTGCATGATGCAGGCGAAGCTTGGATCGGCGAGATTGTCACGCCCCTGAAACGCAAGTGTCCCTCCATCAAGGGGCATGAGACCAACGTCACCCGGATGATCTTTGAAGATCACGAAATCGACCCTGACATGTGGGATTGCGCCGAAATCAAAGAACTCGACGCCATCATGCTCAACACCGAAGTGCGCGACCTCAAAGAGAACTACGCGCCGCCAGAGCCCCATCTGTGCATCCCTGATGACCAAGTGATCATCAACCCCCAGCTGCCCCCTTACGCTTACGCCAACTTCGTGATGCGCTACAACGCCCTCTTCCCCGAACGGCGGATCACGCGGCCCTATATCATCGCCTGATTAGTGGCACGTCAAAGCGTCGAAGGCTCCGGCCGCATCGAGGGCCTCCAAGGAGGCCCTTTTGCTTATCATCAACACCGATCGAATGGCCTGGCGCTGCATCTCGGTGTGACCCTGCGCCTGCAAAGCTCTGTCAATCATCGCGGCACGCACCTTGGCGTCCCCGAGGAGATACGCTCGGGCGATAAGATGTAAGGGAACCATAGACGGGTTCATCTGGGCTATTTTTAGCAGGGTGAGGTCGGACATGAAGAAAGGATACGAGGGAAAACATGAGCTATGTCAATCAAAAGATCAAACACGGCATCGGCGCACTGCTAGGTCGCCCGGGTGGTTTGGACAAACCCTTCTCGACGGATAAGCCTGCCTCAAAGGATATGCCTGAAGCACTCAAGCCAAAAGAGCCCGTGAAGACCACGTTTCCAGAAATGAAATGGACAAAGCTGCCCGGATCGTCGATTGGGGATGCAGCAAAGAGCTTCGAGGACTTCACCGCCGCCGCGAAGAAGCTGGAGGATGCATTCCACAAAGCGAGCATAGGCGAAAAGACCGCCATGGTCGAGCAAGAGCGGAAGGATCACACCCTCCTCAAGGCTGATCTTATGAAGGCAAAGAGGGACATTACCAGAGAGGCGCTCGACGCGCATCTCGGGATGGGCACTTTCGCACCCAAGGCCTCCGGCGGCATCCTTACGAGAGATAAGATGAAGGAAATGGAGGCAGAGTGGGGCAAGGCGATAGCGCTGGAAGGCTCAACCATCGCAAGCGGCTCCATTTCCGCGGCTAAGATCGAATCTGACGTGCTTCAAGCATGGCACAATACCAGCAAACAGGTTGAGCAAAAGATCAGCATCAAAGAGACCGATGGCGAGTTGTTATGGAAAGCCGACGGACAGCTGGTCTATGTTCTCAGCGACGGCACTGAAATCCCGGTGAAGAAAGCTGAGCTGCCACCCTCTCCTGAAGAGAGGCTTGTCTCGCAGCTAGAGGACTTCACCCTCGACAGCGCTGAACAGCAAGAGGCCTTCGGTGAATGGTAGAAAAGGTCGACAGAACCCCCGGCGGGCTCCTGCGTCGCATTGTTGACAGCATGACCATGCCCGAGCTGAAGGACTATGCCGTCTACATGCAGTCCGATGGCTTCATGGTGCGCAATGTCACAGACATCGACGCCGGCGCCACCCTGCACAGCCGCGGGTTTCTGATCGCCGCCCCTGATTTCATCAACCCGCAGCCTGTCTATCTGACCCGATCTGCCTGGGAGCGCTTTCAGATCGCAGAGTGGACGGAGATCCAGCGCCTGATCGACATCGAGAGTTCCGGCCCTGAATTTGGCAGTTGGTGAGACTTCATTTGCCTGCTAAAGTAAGTCACAACTGACTAACAGGAGCACAACATGCACTTCATCCTTCTTCTGATCACACTGAGCGTATTCGGCGCGGCCGCCTGGTTTGAATCCCTTACCCTCGCAGCCGCCATGGTGGTCGTCTATCTCGCGGTGGGCTACGTCTTCTTCGGACTGTCTCATCTGGCCTTTCTGGCAGACCCCGTCACGCTGATTTCCCTGACCGTCCTGTCGCTTGCTATCGGCACTGTCTGGTCGCTCTACAAATGGCGCCGGTGGATGCATAGCAGTCGCGTGCAGCGTGCCTTGCATGATGCCAAGCATAGTTTCGACTGCACCCACAAAGGCAAAACCCCCAGCACGCCCTTCAAGGAAAGCATCTACTTCCCCAATGAGGCCCGGGCTAGCAAGCACATCGAGCGTATCGCCACTTGGATCATTCTGTGGCCCTTCTCGATGATCGTCTACTTCTTCGATGACTTCCTGATGGACATCGGCCGCTGGATCTACAACCGCCTTGGCAAGGTCTACGCGCGCATCACCGATGCCGCCCTGCCTGACGACATGAAGTGAGCCGCATCATGGACATCGTCTTCGACATCGACGGGACGCTGGCAAACGCCAGCCACCGTCTTCATCACATCACCCCCGATCCGAACATCGCCTATGAACAACCCTTCCGAAAGGACTGGGATGCCTTCTTGAGCGATGACGCTGTGGCAAAGGATGCGCCGATCGAGCAAACCTGGCGCCTGCTTGAAGCCATGCTCTACGAGGGCCATCGCGTGATCTTCATCACCGGGCGACCCGAGGCGCAGCGTGAAGTCACCTACAATTGGCTGATGACCCAATACTGCCCGGTGCGCGTCTACGCATGGCATTACTGGATGAAGCAGACGAGCTACCAAGGCAAAGTCGTCGGCCCGATCATCTACATGCGCAAGGATGGTGATCGTCGCCCAAGTCACATCGTCAAAGGAGAACTGCTGGAGCAAGCCCGCATGGACGGTTTCGATCCCAAGCTCGCCTTTGAAGATCGCAAAGACGACACCGCCATGTGGCGCGCGAAGGGGCTGCTCTGCTGTCAGGTCGCGGAGGGCAACTACTGATGGAAGCCCTGTTGTTCATCATCACGAACCCAAGCCGCATCTGGCGCGCGGTCAAGCTCAAAGACGAGGTTTGCTGCCTCAAGCGCACCGTGGAGATCCTCAAAGACACCCACGATTTCGCAAACCTTCCGGGGCTGGCGCGCGCTGTCCCGGAGATCGAGCGTCAGATCACCATCATCGACCTGCAAATCGACCTGCTGCTGGACCCAAGCGTCGTTCTGCCCTGAGAAGGAAGACCCATGCACACTGCCATGACCAAACCCGAGCCCTACATCGCCTATACGATCAGCGACCCCCATGCCTTCATGGGGGCGCATCAGCACTACGACATGGCCACCCCGCGGCGCTCGGGCCGCAGTTTCGGGCAGTACAACAAGGCAGCCTATCTCGCCGTGCTGGGCTGTAATGTGCTTTTCGCCACCAACCCGCCCCGTCAGCACGAAGCCGCACAGGGTATTATCAAGTCTCAATGGCTTGAAACCAGCGATCCGGTCTACAGCCCCACAAGTCGCAGCATTCTGCTCGACAGCGGCCCGCGTATCATCATCGGCACCACGTTCAACGGCTCACTCGACAGACTAAGGGGCATCCGTCTTCCAATGGTGATCATCGAACATCATCTGTTTCCGACCCACACGATGACGGGGCCAGACGAAATGGACTTCGTCAGAGAGGCATGTCGCCTGAATGCCCGAACATTGGCGCAGCTCGAAAAGGAACGCGGGTGAGCGTCCACAATTTTGCGACCTTCCTGAATCAATTTCCATCCATCTCGAAAGACCATCATGCCCCTGCCTGTCGCACAAGAGCCTTTGAAGATCGTCGCCATCAACACGTCGGAGCAGATCGCCCTGCGCAGCGACGGTAAAGAGATCGACTGCTCCATCTGGTTCGACGAAGACGGTCAGCGCACGGACGACCCGTGGGAGGCGACAGCCTGCCTCGCGGGCTCCGTCGCTGACGGCTGGTTTCCCATCAACCTTGAGCAATTCTTCGATGGCGACCACTGATCGAAGACGCTGGCGACCAGCGACCAATCGACCCACGGACCCTTGACCAGCGGACAATCGGACCCTTGGACGGCTGTATAAGGAGCGGTCTGCACCCCGTCCGCGGCTGTATAAGGAGCGGCCGAAAAACCCGCCGCAAAGAGGAAGGTGACGGTCCATAGGGCTTGACAGCGAATCTAGGGCTTCTTGCAACGCCCGCGTGTGATTCGCCCAATATAAGCCCCTCTGAGGGGCGCTAATGTCATTCCCTACCCGACCCCCTTGCGGGGATGCTAACGCCCCTCAGAGGGGCGCTAGCGGGGCAGTTTAAGCTTGCTCAGTTTTGGGAACGTCTAGCCCGTAAAGCTCAGCGAACAAAGCGACAAGGGGGTGATCCCATTTCACATAGTTTACATGCAATGTCTTGTCTTTCCCTGTCCCTGTTTCGTATGCGTTCACTACCCCCATTGCATCTAGGGCGCGCATGCTAGAGCTTGCTTGCGTGCTAGCAGTGCTGGGTTGAACGCTGATTAGCGATGTTGCGAAATCATATGTCGCAAGCGAGTCGTTGCGTGCTGCGCGGGCGAACATGGGTACAAATTGCCCTGTTTTGATTTGCATTTCGCCCCGCTCGAACTTGTCACGATTCTGAATCAGCTCATGCACAATCGCCCCGCAATACTTCTGATTCGTCTTGTCAAATTGGGTGAGCTTGCCCCGCGCGATGCTTTCAATGTGCGCCCCTACTTTCGCAAGCCCCTTGATATTGAACATATCAGACTCGCGCAGCTTGTGCGTGATGAAGTCAAAGTTAGAGACACCCGCATCGCGCAGGGCTTTGAATACATCGTTACCCCATTTGGAATCTTGCGCTTTATTGTCATACGCGAAATGACGATCAAGCTGGGGCATGATGCTAGCAGCTTTGCCCTTTTTCGCTTCAAACTCTTCACGCGCTGCAAAGTTAGCTGTCAGATTTTCGCGCATTGCTTTGATAGAAACGTTTGTCATGGGTCTTTCCCTTTCATGTGAAGCGCTTTCTTGCGGGGCGCTTCGTTGCCCGTGAAATATGTATAAGTCAGGGGTGACTTGATTCGCAACCCCTAAAATGCGCTTTTATGAAAAGGGGGCGATTTAATCCCTTTATATGGGGAAAGGGGAAAAGGGGGCGATTTAATGGGAAAGGGATATTGCGAATCAAGTCAAAGATGACTTAGAAAGAGATACGGGCGAAACAGCCCGCAACACTTGAAAGGGATTTACCCAATGTCGAACGTAGTTACCCTGCCCCGCGCCCCGCGCAGCAAACGCCCCGAGAGCTATGATGTGCGCGTGTTTGATCACGTCTTGCCCCTGCCCCTGTCAGGGATTGAGACAATGCTGAGCTTGCATGAAGATGACGCTGACGCGCTTGCATATCTCGACGCAATCCCGCCCGTTCAACGGGCATGGGTGTATCGCGAATTGGGGGCGTAATCATGCAAGCTATCACCCGTTTCATCGCTATTTTGCTTTGCAGCATAATCGCAGTAATCTTCGCAGATGCAGCGCAGAAAACGCTTTTGGGGCTAGAATCGCAAACTAGCGTTACTACCCGATATTGACGCCCTGTTGCCCGAATGTCACTGTGACATTCGGGCGACAGTCGATCAAGGGGGCGCCTAGCCTCCTCCAAGCCCCGCAGGGGCTTTGCCGCGCCTTGCCGCGGCATTTTTTGCTGCCTTTCCTCTCCTTTTCCGCGCCGTTCCTAGGCAAAGCGCTCGCCTTTCTCCGAGCCTTTCCTAAGCCTCGCCACGGGGCTAGCCTTTCCCGCAGCCTTTCCTAGAGCCCGCCACGGGGCTAGCCTTTCCCTAATATGGACGCGGGGCTCGCCTTTCCCTTTAGAGGAAGATCTTCAAATGCGGGACAAAGAGCATCCATGTCTCAGCGATTGCGCGCTCTTGCATCTCTTTGTCCTCCCAGATCGTCAGACAGTCCATATACGAGGGTCCAGCGATCGACATGATCAGAATGCCCTCGTCCATGAATGACATGCAGTCAACGCCCTCCACAGTCGTCTCAGCGACATTGGGCAGCTCGCCTTGCCATTCAAACATCTTTGAGGGGTTCTCGCTTATCGCCTTCTCGATCTTCTCGATCTGCGCGTCTGTGGGCGTCACCTTGCAAACAATCGCTTCGCCCGAGCAGTCACATACTTCCAGTTCGATCTTCATGGGTAATCCCTTTCTCTGTTGATGCCCCAATGTCCCGCGCAGGGTTAGGCAGCGCAACAGTCCCGGGGCGCCATGGCCGAAACGCCATGGACCCGCCATGGCCGCGTTTAGGAGAAGACCATGGCCTGATCTCCATGGACCTGCCATGGCCGCGTTTAGGCAAACGCCATGGTAGCTTTGCCATGGCCGTGCCATGGAAGACCCCTTCTAGGCAAAAAGCCCGCCTTTCTCTTGGGCGGGCTTTCGGGGTTTATCGCCCGAAATACCCGAGCACATAGGCGTGATCCCTGTCGCTCAAGGCAGTCACAGTGCAGCGCCCATCGACTTCTTCCCCGATCTCTAGGAACGACAGCGACCCGTCGTAATAGGCAGCATAGCGGGTTTCGCGCCCCTGTTTCTCACTGTAGTCAACAAGGGCGACATGGGGCATTAGGTGCATCATCTGCGTCAGTTCGATGACTTGCTCTTTGCTCAAGGTGCAATCGTCGCGCTGATTTTCGATGACGTAGGCGTAGGGTGTGTGAAACTGATCGACGTTGGGCACGGGGTTCGCTTTAAGGAAGTCGATCTGTGCGTCTGTGATAACTGCATATTGCATGGGTAATCCCTTTCAGTTGCTACACCCCCGTTGTGGGGGTGCAGACTAGGTGGGTCAAAGGGTGAAGGGCACCTTAAACTCCCGCGTATTCAGTCACCATGAACCCCGAGAGGGCTTTGATCGCATCAGGCATGTTGCTGTGCTCTTCTGCGTTGAGGCACATTCCCTCGCGCCCGTGATTGAAGGTGACAACGTGATAGGAGGGCGACCCGTTGCTGCCCGTGTCGATGATGGCGTGTTCGTTGTCGCCCTCAAAAGCTGCCATGATGACGCTTTCTGCCTGAAGCTTGAGACACTCGCTTTTGAACTTGTATGCCATGGGTAATCCCTTTCTGTTGCTCTACAGCCCTTATCACCCCTCAATAGCGGCAGATCACCCCAAAACAGCTGCCAACGCGCAATAATCTTTCGCCTAGCAACCCTTTGATTTCATTGAAGGCGAGATCAATCGCCTCCGGGGTGAGATTAAGCTCCAAGCCAAAACTGCGCAAGATTATTACCATGGCAGCTCCATGGCTATATCTAGGCCCAAACCCCGCCTTTCCCTCGCCTTTCTCGACCGACCCGAGGCTGAAAGGGGAAGTACCTCGGGTCGGGAGTTCTGAGAGGGGAGCAGGAACCCCTCTCAGTGTTCTAGGTCAGAACCCGTATAGGGCGTCGATCACGTCTTCAGGCTGATCCCCGCCCTCAGAGCAGTTGAAACGGAAGACATCGCTCGCCATTCCCGCGATCAGCGTATCAACGCGCATGGCTTCTTCAGGCGTCAGCGTCATAGAAGACAGATGGAAACCCAGCTCAGACAGCGTGGGCTCATGCCCAAAGGCGCTGCACACAGCGTCATATTCAACGGCGTGATCAGGGTTGGTGAACAGCGCCCGGAGCTTGTCATGCAAAGGCGCACTCTCTTGTTTGTGCAGTATAACCCGCGCATTGCTGTCGTCGATTGCGGACTGAATGCTTGCTGCGTGGGCGTTGCGGATGATCTTGTCTGCTTCGTTCATAAGCTGTTATCCCTTTCATGTTGTTGCACCCCCTTTGTGGGGGTGCAGTTATGGCAGATCAAGCGGGTTGTGGGGCCAAGCCCACACGCTTGATTGCCTTGTCATAGTTGTCATTCACGACCCGCCGCAGATCAATCATGTCACAGCCCTTACCTTGGGAGTGCTGCATGATGTAGACGCGCTCTGCCAACAGAAAGCAGCTACGCGCAATGCGCTCCAACAACTGATCCCGCGACAGTCCATGATTGCGCTTCACGCTGCCATCGTTGTTCTCGTATGTACCAACGATCTCATTGATCTCACGCTGAAGACCATTGATGCGGGCAAGTGCCAATTCAGGGTCGCCCTTCGCTGTGCGATACGCCATCCCTGTGTCTACGACCGCTCTGATGTCTGCCACACTGAATGTGATGGGCGTCTTGGGGGTGTTCTTTGCCATTGAGCTTTCCCTTTCATGCTTGAACAAACCCACAATCACCCCGCAGAGCTGGACAGTCAACGATGACTTGTCGCCATGGTCACGGCAACACGCCAACGCCATGGCACGTCCATGGCACGTCCATGGTGGGGCCATGGTCGAGATGGACTGGCGATGGCTTGGAAGTGGCGCGGATAGTTCAGGCGGTGGCAAGGCTGGGATTGGTGGTTTGGTTAGGCGCAGGCCCACTTATCGGCGTCTTATAGGGAGAGTTTCTAGGCACAAAGCTCTCCTTTCCCTACCGTACATGTGTCTATAGGCAAAAACCCCTCCTTTCCCCTATAGGCAGATCAGTCTCCTTTCCCGTATGTCCTCCCTTCTATCCCTCTATAGTCTCACCCCTGACCTTTCCCTATCCGAGAGCATCATAGCCTTGTGTGTATAGGCTTTTCCCTTTCCTTTCCCTACTGGCGTTCCCGAGGGTGGCTGTGCTCTTGGTCGTGCTCTTGTCGGGTCGAAAGTTCGAGGTCTGTTTGTCTTACGTTTCAGGATTGGTTTGATCGTTGCTCCGAGGGTTCTTGGCGCTGCGGGGTCTGATGGGCTTGCGGGTAGTTTTCCTCTGGGGTTGGGATTGATTGCGGGTTGCGCGGGCTTTGTTGGGGTTAGGCGTTGCGTGCGCTGCGCTGTGAGGGGGTCTGTGGGGCGTTGGAGGGTCTGTCGGGGGTTGGGGGTGCTGATTGCGTTTTGGGGCTTCTGAGGGGCTATTTTTGGGGTCTGTTGTGGTGAGGGGATTTCTAGCTAGAGTAGAGTGCCAGGCAGTGTCTTTACGAGCGCTATGCCTACAGTGATGCCGATGATCATGGCCAGGATTACGATGACCATGTTGCGTAGTTGATGCCTGATCATGCCTTAGTATCCCTTGGGTGTGTAGATCATCCAGTGATCAGTGCCGGGAGTGACGACAAAGCCGTGTTTCTCGTACCAAGCCACGAGCACATGCGTTGGGATGCTTGGATCAGTTGGGTCTGCCTGAAGATGAACGGGTTTGCTGTCGAGACTTAGCAAGTCCTTGAGCATGCGGGTGCCAACGCCCTTGCGACGATGCTCGGGATTGACCTGAATGAGATCAATCATCCAGTAATCATTGTCCTCGTAGAGCTTCACCCAGCCTTTGCCTTCGAAGTCGTAGTATTGCCCGTCCTCTGACGACCAACCCGGGCCCATGTTTTGAGCGATGTTGTCACCTAAGATCATACCTTGTTCTCCCCGCACCCTGCTTTGCCACTGTAGCTGAGTTCTGCCTTGAGATATTCTTCCATGTCAGTATCCCTTGAGGGCTTTGCGTGCCTTGATCAGGGTGATCTGCCCGAAGCAGACCGAGCCACCGATCTTCTTGCTCTTGCGTCCATCAGCTTGTTTGGCGAATGGGGCGAGTGCCTCTTCCAGCTCGACGATGCGATCATGGGCTTCCTTGCCGAGCTGAGTGTCGACCCAGCCCGGAGGGATTTGCAGCAGTCGCTTCTTGAGGTCGCGGGACATCAGCCTTTGCCCCGCAGGTATTTGACCAGCACATAGACAGGGAATGCCGCGAGCATGACCAGCAGTGTCATAATAGCTGCGAAGTCACCGAAGAAGTGATCGACCGTTGAGAGCAGCATGACGATCAGCATTGCCAATGCCGAGACTGCCAGCACTGCAAAGAGGATTACCGTGCTGACTGAATATTTGTCCGCGATCCAGTTGATGAAGTCGTCCATTATGCAACCTCGTGAATGTGACTATGCCCGATCGCCTCGAATGCCTCGACGGGCGGTTCATCCCCGAAGAAGTCATAGAGCGCCGCGATGCTGGGCTTGTTGTTGGCGGGATAGATGCGAGCGCCCTTACGAGTGCCGGCGCCATCTTCGTATGGACGTGTGCAGAAGAAGATCAGCTGATTTGCCTTCGTTCTGTAGACGTGATGGTTCAGGTGATGTTGATCGTGCAGAACAGGGACGAATGCCTCCAGCTTCACATCCCACTTGCCAACGCCTTTTGTCAGCTCTGTGCCAGTGAATGCGATGTCACGGGTGCCAGTGATGGGCAGATGCCAGCGATGTTGATCAGCCATGAGTTGCCTCCTCGGGGGTGTATGTGAGATTATAGTTGGTGGCGATGTTCTTCATGCTGCTTTCAAACATCTCCATGAATGTCTTCCCGGCATCGACATACCTTGTGCTGCTGATGGCAGGGGCGTCATGGGCTTTCTGAATGTCCCACGCCAGTTCATCCAGTTCTTCTTCCTCAAGCAGCGCAGCGCCTTTGTACCCGAAGGCGCTGATAACGCAGCCAATGCTGCCGTAACCATCCCATTCGCCCTTCGCTTCCTCGCTCGGGGCAAAAGGGGCCATCGCGCAGCCACAGCCCCGATAGGAACAGGAGGCGGATTCCGCAGATTTCTCCACCTTCTGCATCGAAGGCTCGCGGGTGGTGCGAATATGCGCCAGGGCCTTGTCGAAGATCTCCTGCATGCTGTTTGGAAAGACGGGTGCGTGTGGGTGCATGCTCATGCTGCTGCCTCCAGTTGATTGCGGTAATCTGTAATGTCCTCGCGGGAGATTTCCCCATCCGCGATGTACTGCTCGAATGTCTCTTCGTCCTCGACGTAGCAGAGCAGGGAATAGGCGCTGTTGCTGTCGATCAGCATCGACCCACCTTCGGGAATGCTCCGAATACCCCCGAGGGTCGTGAACATTCTTGCCACGTCGAAGAGATAGCCGGGCTCCTCATTTCGCAGGGCGTCTGCCTCGAAGCGATGATCGCTCTTCTGAACGTCGATCCATGCCATCGCTTCATCACGCATGAACTCGACCTGAGACTTGTTCAGCGTGAGTCCGGTAAACTTGCTCATGGGTCTTCCCTTTCGTTTTGCTGTCTGCCCCTACAATGTGCAGGGGCAGTTGTGGTACGTCAAAGCTGACTTGTCGCCTCATTCAGCGGCAATTGGGGGTTCATATGCTGGCAAATTAGCAATCACAGAAGCCTCTGACGCATCGACATGCTTGGCAATCTTTCGGACGCTCATGCCACCCCTGTAAAGCGCCTGAATAAGCTCGACCTTTTTGTCGCTCAGAGAGCCTGTGGGGCGACCTCGACCTTTGGCGTTTTTCAGATAGAACTGATGAATGGGGCGCAGTGGATACTGCTGACGACCAAAGAGATCACGGCCCCGATGTCCGCGCTTGACCGTACCGCCAAATGCCTCACGCGCATGATTTTGCGCCGCTTGCGGGCCAATGCCGCGCATGATGGCGATCTGTGTCAGTGTCATCAGAACATTAGGCGCCTCGCCTGTCCGGGCGATGTGTTCCTTGGCCGCTTCCGCCATGTGCTTGTCGTAAAGCTTGATCAGATCCTTCACGCACTGCTCGTGATGAATGACCTGATCGCGATGCCGATCAATCCGCGACAGAAGATCCTTTACGCTGTCGGTCATTTTGAATGGTGTTTTAGGCATAAAGCCCTCCTTTCCCTTTCCGATGTGCAGTCACCAATGAATAACTGGTGACTGCGTGCTTAATCAGGCTGCGTCTTCAATGTCCGTCAGACGATTGATGAAGACCTCGCTCGTGGGCAGATCGTCAAGGGGCCAGCTTTGCACCAGACCTACGGGCGAGTAGTCCTCGTGAACGGGCTTCATATTGGCAAAGCGCCCGCCCTCGCCGCGATTGAAGCCCTGATAGACCTCCAGCACATTGTTCTGGTAGTCGATCACATAAGCCCATTCGCAGAACAGCCCGTCTGCCGCAAACTCCACGCTATGCATGACCTCGCAGGGCAGCAGATTGAGAATACCCGCGCCTACGTTGCGATGAAGGTTCGGGTGCTTCTCGGCAAACTTCTCCGAGACATCCATCGAGACCATCGAGTTCTTGTCCAAGTCAACGCCGAACTCTTTCCAGCGCTCCTTGTACGTCGCCTCGTCGATCAGCACAGCGCCCCGCGCACGCTCCTCCAGCGTGCTGTCGCGGGCTGCCTCAAGCACTTTGACGCCTTGCCCATCGGGGTAGCCGTCCCATTGTCCATACTGCGCCACCCGCAGCTCTCCAACGCCGTCATAGACGCAAACCAAATGCCGTGTTCCCATGTTCTTTCTCCTGTTCAGGGGTTTCAGTATTCGAGGTCGATGAAGCCACCTTCGTCATCCAGCTCCATCTCGACGCCACCCCAGCGGGGGTGGAAGTCGATGTGGTCGAACTTGTCAGCGAGAGCGCGAGCGACAGGCGCGGGCGGCCCCCATGCTGTGTCGAAGCTGAGGCTGATGCCGCTGCCGAAGACGTGCATTTCAACATTGCAGGCATCCCACTTGGTGCCCCAATTATCATTGGCCCATTCGTACCAGTTGCTTGCGCCAATCTCTTTGAGCTGGGCCTTCTCTGTTTCGGTGGGAAGACGATCAATCCTCTTGCCGTCAGCATCCGTCTCCGTGATCCAGCTGCGCACGTTCTCGCCGTCGATCGTGATACTGCCCGAGGCTGTTCTCTTGAGGATCTCGGGCATCGGGATCAGGCTGTTGAAGCTGAACTTTCCATCGACCTGCAACGCTTCGGCAATCTCCTGCACCCGCTCAGGGGTTTGGGCGTCGATTGTCCATCTGTTCTCGCACCAATTGGGCATGAGTGCTCCCTTTCTCTCGTGTTTCGATAGACCCAAGATGCAGGGTCATTTATGGCAAGTCACGAATGACTTGTGACCATGCGCAAATATCAGATGACCGTCAGAACGTGCCGCGGCTCGAAGTCCAGAATGTGACCAACCGGGAAGTCGAAGACGACCAGATCATTGTCCACCGCGCCTTGATACATGACGCGCCCCGAGCCATCATCGCACTGAATGACCTGCGTGACCTTCAGCCAGAAGCGCTCTCCAGGGCCATCTTTGATGCGAAGTCCAATCTTAGCGTGATCACCTACTTTAAGTGACTTGCGGTCTTGCTCCGAAGGCATCTCCCAAGTTTTAGGATGCTCCGAGGCCATGACCTCACCATCAATCATTTGATAATCCATATATTCCCTTCTCTCGTCTTTATTTGATTCCCTTATATTAAGGGATAACAGGTAAATCAATAGTGACTTTATATCCTTCACATGCCAGACAGCGCCTTATAAAAGATATGATCACCAACAAAAGCTGTGCGGGGGTAAATACCTGCCCATTTAGGTGACACATATGTGGCGTGATAGTGCGTGGCGCCTCGGGTGCTGTCTGGAAGCTGCACGGCATCCACCACATGCTCGTAGACCTCAGCCAAGACATCCTCTTTGACCTCGTATGTCTTCTCCATCGTCCAGGTGAACTGCCAGGGCTGAAAGACCACCTCGCACGCCTCATTGGGCCAGCGCGGGCTGTCGATGCGATTGATCACCACATGCGTTACGGCATGAATGCCTTCAACACCCTCGCCCCGCGCCTCGAAATAGGCATTCAGAGCAAGGCAAAGCATAGCAGTTTTCCCGAACATCACGGCACCCTTCATTTGACTGTCACCCGTTATCACCCCTCGGGGGCGGTAAGTCAAAACTGACTTGATGCCTACTGCAAAGAAAAAGCGCCCCGTAGAGCGCTTCCACTGTGTTTCATGGGGGTGTGTATGCAAAAGCCCCGCCAAAGCTCTCAGCGGGGCGCTCTGAGGGCTATTCAGGGTCTTCCTCGTCGTCTTCGTCATGGGCGCTGTCGTCATACTGTGCTGCCAGCAGCTCAAGCCCCTTTGCGACCGTCTCAGCTTCCTCTTTAGTCAGCTTGGGAAACAGGCTCTCGATCAGCTCCGGGACAGATGGCGGGCTATCTTCGTCACCCCATTGCCTGATCGAACTCAGGGCCATGTCCGCATCCAGCGCGATCATGTTCGGCGCCGGTGGCTTCAGGCTTTCATAATACGCCATATAGTCTTCGGCAGTCACGTCGTCAGGGTCGCCGCCCATCATCTCGGCATAGAGTGCCGCTTCTGCATGTTCACCCATGGTCTTTCTTCTCCAGTTGCTTCTTGGCGAGTTCGCTGTTGTCGTTGCAGTCATGGCAGAGCATGTAATGGGCGCCGCGACCGTCGTTCTCTGCAACCTTCTCCAGCGTCTTCTCTAGCTCTCTGATCCGCTTATCTTTGCGGTCAAGCAGCGTCTTGATGTTGCGCTCAAGGTTGTAGCGGGCGATATGCGCATGATCTTCAATCGCCTCGTGATCTTCGGGGTCTTGCGCGCCAATGAAAGCATACTCTGCCGCAGCCTCCCCAAGCTCTGTGATCTTCGCCTTGATCGAGCGCGGCAGCCCATCGACGTGATAGTTCTGATCGCGCGTAGGCAATCCCTGTGGCATGTCTCTCTCCTTACAAATCGACCATCTGATGACACTTCGGGCATTCCCAAAGTCCATCGTCGTTCATTTCTGCCTTATGCCCCTCGCAGACCATCGGGGCCTTGTCGCAGCGCAGCTGCAAGGCGCGCTTGACATCCTTTGCGTCTTGCTCGTCTTGAAACATCGAGTCCCAGGCGTCGTCAGCTAAATCACCCATTACGCTACCACCACGCGAAAGGGATCGAGGTCGCGCCACTGATGCCACATGGGCTCGCCTTTAGACCCTTCCCGCTTCATGCAGACCCAATCTGGGCCATGGGTGAATACGTTGTAGATCATTGGCGCATCAACCGAGCCGAACTCAATCCAATAGCCGTAGCCCGTCGAACCCTCGGGGCTATCGAGCATGGTCATTAGCTCGTGCGGACTATGAGCGGCGGCCCGCATCTGCGCGAATGTCGTGTCTTCGGTGACGGGGATGATAGTCATGCCTCTACCTCCGGGGATTCTGCGATCATAACCCCGGCGCTCCAAGGGCGCCAAAGCCGACCGTTGTAGGAAATGCGGGCAAGGTGCTGCCCGCGCTCGTCGAAGACATCACCGCTGCCGAAGCCCGAGGCACCTAGCCCCGTTGCATTGCGCTTCTTGATGTAGGCGACCTGCACGTCATGCAGCGTGTCATGCGGGCCAAGCCAGACGACACCTTCGTCGTCGACCTCAATGCGCGCCTTGTAGCGGGTACGCTCGTCGTGGTCGTAACCTGGGAGATGGTCAACGCGGGGGCAGTCAGTCATCAGCGCAACTCCTCAAGCGAGACCATGAAATCTGTCAGCGGTTGATCTTTCAGCACCGGGGGCTTGATGTGCGCCCGGAAGTGCTCGGCGGTATCGTCAGGCATCTCAGCCCAACCCGTGTCCAGACACATCCACAGCGCACCGGTGGTGCAATCCTCGAAGATGTCAGTGACTGACGAATGGCCCGGGCAGCGGGCATCCAATGTCTTGACGTAGCGCCCCGTGGGCATGTGGTCAGTGTGAGCGCGATCCCACGCTTCCTCCAGCGACCCCGCCTCGATCTGAGCTGCCTTAAAGTAGCCGCCATTCGCTGCGTACTCAGCAACAGTCCACCACGGGACAATCTTGTCTGCCTGCAAGCGCATGATCGAGCGATAGGCGTCGATATGATCGCCGAGAACAGTGTGGCGATAGAAGATGAACCTCGACATGAGCGAATCCCTTTCATTGTGTTCGCACCCTTTATGTGGGCACGAACAAGGTAAGTCAAAGCTGACGTGTCGCCTTGCTTAATAAGGCGCCCCAGCTTGGGCTTCGAGCATGGACACGATGCAGTGGCGATCATCGACTTCATAGAACATCGTGTTCTCCATGAAGAACTCCTCTTCTTTGAGGTAGCCCATGATCGGCGCTTCATCCCCGTGGATCGGGTGCTCAAAGAGGATGACGCGATCATCCTCGTACAGAACAGTACCGCTGTGCATCAAATTGGTCCCGCGCAGAACCTCCATAGCCTTGTCGTCGGCGTCTTGCAGGGCCTTCATGCGAGCTTCATCAGGGTCATGGCTCATTTGCTCGTCCACATATGCGCAAACAGCTTCCGCCATAATTGCGTTCATGCTGACCTTGATCGTGCGTTCCTGTGTCATGGGCTTTCCCTTTCTTTCTGATCTGCACTCAATATCAGCCCGCAAATGAGGCAAGTCAAAGCTGACGTATCGCCTAGAACGAACCAAAGCCCTGCATGTCACCCTCAGTCTCGACCTCTGCTGGGGTTGGCGTCTGAGCTTTGTCGAGGAACACCCTGATCTCATGGGCATCATGCCCGGCACGCGCCACATCGAGGGTCATGTGCCCGCCATTCTCGCAAAAGGAGCACGGCGGTATGCTTATAGCCGCGCAGTTGCACCCGCCCTCTGGCAGATCAATGTTCTCTTCGATGATCTCTGTGAGGTTGTTGATCGACCGAGCGACATTTCTCAAGATCCGCAAGGGCACCATGACTGACGGCTCTTCCTCGTCGCCTATGCCCATCAATGCTCTCCATTCAGCAACGCATCGACCTCGGCCGCAATCTCGGCATTCATCAAGCCATCCCTTAGCCGAGACAGCAGATTGAGCGCCACACCGAGCTGTCGGTTCGTCTCACGGTGGATTTTGCTATGCTCAAGATTGGCATCGACATGATCACTCACCTTGAAGCAGTCGATCACGTCCCATTGGTGGGCGTATTCCTCGACGATCTTATCCAACGCCGCATCTGTGTCGGCAAGCTCTTCGCCGTTCTCAATGCGATCGGCACAGTCACCACAGAAGCCGTCGTGACCATCTCCAATTGAGCACTCCCCGCAGTGCCGGCACCAGCGCCCCGCTTCCGAGAAGTAGCTATCAGCCATCTCGTAGCGGGACTTTGCTTCGGCATCGTCGCTATCTTTCGCCATGACAGTCGTGCGAAACGTCCCACCCTCGGGCTGGTCGTGCCAGGACATCGTGATGTCATAGGCAGCCTCGTGGCACTCAGGGTGGTCGCATTCACCCGCTTCGCATTCAGCCGTGATGCGCGCCTGTTCTGCTTCGTGTTCTTCCAGATTGCTCATAGCGTAGGTCTCCCTGCTGCCTCAAAGAGAAGACGCCAGCGCGTCTCCTCGTCATATTCCATGAACGCCTCGAAAGCCTCATCTTCCTCCGAGCGTTGCTTCAAGCCCTCGCAGTACCAGCAGCCCTGCGTCTCCAGCTTGTGTCGCGTAGTGCGTGATCCGCAATCAGGACAGTCAACGCGGCCCTTGCTCACGATGAGGCCCACCCGAAGAACAGGAACTCGCGGTCGCTCAGCTGTATGCAACCCGCCGGGCCCCATTTGTCATCCACCCGAGGGTCGCTCTCGTTGATCAGCGAGTAGGCGTATTCTTCATAATTGACCTGCGACCAGTCTGTCGTGTCAGCCCCGTCCTTCTTGGGGTCGATCATCACGAACTCGCGCTTCTCGGCGATCGTGCCCGTGTAGCCGCCATGCCCGTTCTCCCATGCGGCTGCATCCCGGGCCTTTGCGAACGCCTGCTTTGCGTCCTTACCCTCTGTCACGTTCACGAATGTTGCTGCACCCATTTATCTCTCCTTAATGCATGATTTGGGTTGTGTGCTGGATTGCCATCTCGACCTGATCTGTCAGCTGCTCCACGCTTTCAGCTTGCAAAGCGCCAAGCTCGAATGTCCGCGCCAGAAGATCGTTTGCGACCTCCCGAAATATCTCGATCGCCTCAAGTTTGAACTCGAATTGATCCTCGCTAGACGCCTCTCGCCCTTCGCCGAATTTCAGCACCATGAAGGGCTTCTCAACGCGCGGGTCATCCAACTGAATAAGCATCAGTCTCCAAAGCCCGCCCAACTGCATGTTTAAGATCGTGGTCGAATGCATCTTACGCTCTCTTTCTGAACTTTCACTGTGACAGTAAGTCACTGGTGAGTATATCACTAATTCAGACCTTGCGCTTGAACTGTTGCTCTAAAAGAGCGATCCACCCTCTGTGTCCATCGAGCTTCTCTTGCGGGTTGGTATCGGCGCAATGTATAACCCAGGCGGTTGGACCTCGCCCGTCCCGAAATCTCCTTGCCAAATCTGTAGGGTAAGCGGCCCCTTCGCGCCTTATCTGCATCACTTCGATGCGAGGTATCTCAAATGCCCCATGAGGCTTGAGAACAAACCCCATCAGCCAATCGCTCTTACGCACCTCGAATGCCCGCCTAGGATTGCTCGCCTTTGGAATTTCGCCAGCATCGTATCTGTCGTAGATCGGCGACGGGTTGCAGGCGAGCAGCCGCGCATGTCTTCGCGATTTGAAGGACAAGATTGATCGCAGATAAGGTCGCACCCGATCCGCCTGCGTTTGATTATAGTCCTCAAGCGTCTCTTCTACCGTTCGATCATTGGGTCTGCTCAGCAGCTTGACGAAATAGGGGTCGTGATCATCGACGGCGACAACGAAATTCACCATGCGCCGAAACCCTCTCCGATCATTTCCTCAACCCGCTTCTCTTCACGCGCCTTGCGACGTTCCTCTTCACGGACCTTCTTCTTGCCCTCTTCGATCACCTGCTCCCCGAAGGCGATGCGTCGCTTCAGCCACTCGCGGGAGTTTTCGGCAATCTCGTCTTCATTCAGCCGCGGGGCGAGCGGCAGTGCCTTCTTCCATGAAAGCTTCGCCTCCCCCAGCGTCTTGTGAAACTTGCCGTGCCGGATGCTGCCTGTGTGCGTGACAGCGGCCCATGTGTCGTAGACCTTAATGACAAAGGGCTGGCGCTCGGCATTGCCGCATTTGCATGTCTCGCGCAGCGCGGCGCCAAAGTTATGCGTCACCCACTCGGCTTTGCCTTGATGATCAATGACGATGTAGGTCTTTTTGCCATCAAGCTGATTGTTGAATGACGTGACGCTGCGCTTGGTGTCGATGTTCTCATAGCTGGCGCGATCATTGACCTTCCATTCCGGATCCCGCTCAAGCCGCAGATACTCGCTGATCGCATGCGCAGTCACCGCATCAAGCGCTTGTTTTGGCGCTACACCCATTCTATCCCCGCTCCGCTCATTTCTTCCAGACCCTGTGCGACAGCATCGGCAACATCATAGCTGTCGATGTTCTCAGTCTCGGCAATGATGTCGATCACTCCCGAGCGCATGTTTGCCCGCCGCAGCTCAACGTCCCAAAACTGAGGCTCAACGCCCGCTTCGGCCGCCAAGGTTTCTTCATCACGGTCATTCGTCACCATACCGCTGATGATGACCTCGAAGGCGATTTCATCGTCGGGCTGTAAATCAACCATGCCCGCATCATTCGCTTCAAAGGCGAACATCGAGGCGACCCCTTTGAATCCGCAGGTCGTGCATATGCAGGCGCTATTACCGTCCCAAGTATGAGGGCCAACATCTTCCGACCCGTCCGGGGTCAGTCTGCAAACGCCCATGAAGTCGACCTTCAGATACGCCTTCTCTTTGCACTGCGGACAGAACAGGGCGTGCCAATCTGCCTTCATCATTCTCTTTCCCTCTCGCTTTACCCGTCATTTATGAATGTAAGTCAGTGGTGACGCAATGCCCGAGACCCGCCTATCGGGCTGAATTAGCGCCCCGCAGAAGGGCGCTAGGGTTTCGGGCACCCCTCACCCATCGAAGGGGCGTCCAGCCGCTGTAGACCCGCTCACAGCGCGTCTCTCAGACGCCTTGGGTCACTCAAGAAACACCCCGTCGATGTCATTCTTGCCCGCCACCCTGTTGGGGTCAGTGGGCCAAACCTCCATCCCCTTAACATCAGTGACGGTAATCCCATATAGAGGCACGTCATCGCACATACGCCCGCCCGTGATGGCGATGTCGCCGAACTTCTCTTGGATTTCCTGCAACGTCTTGATGGCTTCGCTGATCTTCATGGTCTTCTCCTGTTGCTGATACGAAAATGGGGCGCCCGGTGGGCACCCCTTTATTCACGCCTGACTTGTTCGATCAAGCGCAAAGCGCGTCGAGCAGGACACTGTTCGGGTTCGGCTTGAGGGTGCCGCGATCAACCCGCTTTGCCATCCCGAGGGCTGAGAATAGAACCATCATCTGCCCCTGCTGCGCGTTGACCGTGCCCGACTTGTACCCGTGCGCCTCATACGCCTTCTTGATGTCAGCCGCTGTCACGACCGTGTCTTCGTGATACGCCTTCTTGAGCACTTCCAGGGCGATCACCGTGTATTTGCTGATGCCTGCGTCTTTCAGCACGCCGTTGAGCAGATTCGTCACCTTCTCGCGCACTTTGACCTGATAGACATCGGCGATCAGCGCAGCGATGCCATCGTCATTCAGCGGACCCTCTTCGCTGTCCAGCGTGATCGGGTCATTGGCGTGCATGAGACGGATCGTCTCTTCAAAGCCCAGCTTCGGCGATGCGGGCTTCTTGGGCGCCTTCGTCTCTGTCTTCGTCTCTGTCTTCGCCTCAGCCTTCGTCTCGGGCGCGGCTTCGACGGCATCCTCTTTGATGTCGATGTCGCTCTTCTGGTCAGCGTAGGCTTCGCTCTTCGCCTCTTCACCCGCAAGGGCTTCGGCAACGTCATCGGCGACATCTTCGTCGCTCACGACCGCAGGGGCGGGCTCAGCTTCGATCGCCGCGAGGGCTTCGTCCATCAGAGCTGCGTCATCCCCGGCGCTCTCGTCTTTCGCTGCCTCAGCTTCGACGGGTTCAGCGTCAGGCTCGGGGCTGTCGAGCACCACTTCTGCGTCGCCATCGAGCAGGGCTTCGATCGCTGCCAGATCAGCATCGCTGGTCAGAACTTCGCTGCCAACTTCCACTTTGTCGTCGCTCTTTGTCATCTTGTTACGCTTGCGTGCCATGTTCTCGTCTCTCTTTCTCTCGTTTCAATCGCTGGGGCGTTTGCCCCTCGCTGTAGTCTTTATGCACCCCTCATTGTGGCGGGTCGGCCCTAAAGTGTCGCCACGGGCTACCCGCTACCCGCCTACTTCTGTGGGCTTCATATCGCTCATATACTCACGCACGCCGACAAGCTCGCAGATGCGGCGATGCATCTTATCCACGGGGCTTTTCTCAGCCATCTTTTGCAGGCCCGTGTAGCTGCGATATGATGCGGTAATCAGCGAACCATCAGCCTCGATCTTCTCGAAAGCGATGATGAACCGCCGGGACGGCTTCACGCGCCCGGAGACGTTCTTGTAGAGGCGCAGAATGGCGATGGGCGAAGCATCCCCAAGGCGGCCGTCAGTGCGCTTAGACGACCACGCCATCAGCTCCCCCTTGAACACAAACGGCTCCTGCCCTTTGGTCGTTGTGAGGGCGGCTACTTCCCCGATTTGTCCGACTTCTAGTTTTTGCATGGTCAATCAACTCCTGATTTCTACTGTCACCACAAAGGGCGGCACGACATGCGCCGCCCTTTATCGCAACTGTTGTGGGGCTTAGGCCCCGATGCGCATTCCCATCTTAATCTGATCGACGGTGAACTTGTAGCCGCGTCCGTCACGCACTCGCTCGGCGCTTACGGGATACTTTGGGCGCGATGGCTTGAGGCCTGTGATGCGGTACTCATAGTTACCCATCCAGAATGTCTTGCCGAGCAAGTCAGGCTGTAAGTCATAGCGGGGCGCAAGCAGTGCGAAGGTGCGACCCTCGGAGGTCTCTTCTGTCGGCACGTCGAGCGATGCCTTGACGGCTACCGATAGGCTCGACGAGCTGAACCGCCAGTGAGGGTCAATGTCAAAGCTGATGTCGTAGCCGAACTCTTCGTCCAGCTCTTGCAGCTTTTCCTTGATCCGCTTTGCAAGCTGCTGAGCCATCGGGCGATTGATCTGTGTAATCTTCGGCATGGGGTTTCCCTTTCGTTTGCGTCATTGCTCTGTCAGTAATGACTTGATGCCCGCCCATATCTGGACGGGCAATCTTATGATCGGGCCTGTTACTTGCGCTTCTTGCGCCACGGGGCTTCGCTCTCCCAATCGCCCGCCATGATCGAGCCATAAGGAATGATGCGGTCAACGATGTGGGCTAGCTCGTGTTCGCTGATCGCTTTCGTGACCTGCGCCGCAGACTTATAGGCTTGCGGCAGCTCACTCTTGTCCTCGATCCCGCACCAGAACCGCACGTCAATGTCAGCAGGAGCCTCGGGCGCATGCTCTTTGAGGAAAGCTGTGCGGCTCATGTTCCGCCCTGCCCCATGTGGCGCGAAGCCGAGAGCATGCGGGTTGTCTTCATGGAACGTGACCAGAATGGGCTCTGCCATGTTCATGGGGATTAAGGTCATGCCGTCATCGTCGTCGAAGCCAGTAAAGAAGGAGGGCGTCGCCCCCTTGGCATGATAGAACATGCCGTTCCGCTCAAAGACGAAGTTATGCGGGTTCCACGTTTGACAATCGGCTGTCGCATTCATCTGCCGCAGGATTTCGTCATGCAGCATGAAGTGGTTGAGCTTCGTCCATTCACGCACAACGCGCAGCGCTTCCCAATACAGATGCCCGTGATCATCGGGCGAAATCCAGGCATGTTGCTTAGGCACTTTTGGCGCCACGTTGCGCGTGTGCTTTTCGGCAGCCTGCTTACCGCGCTTGTAGACCTGCGCCCCGAAGCCGCGGCTGCCGTGATGCGAGACCATGCACACATCGCCTGTCACCTCCGAGCGCCCCACGAAGTAGAAGTGATTGCCATCACCCTGCGTGGTGAAGTGATTGCGCGCCACGTCTTCGAGACCCGTCAGGAAGATGTTATCGCCCCACCCGTCAGTGAACCCTTCCGGTAACTCGACAGGGCGCGTCTCCCGCTTGGTTGGGCCGAAGTGGGTCAGCTCCTGGATCTTGTCCAGCAGCTCCATCTGATCGACGTCTTCCTTAATCACCGTCATCGCCATCGAGCAGCACACATCGGCGCTGTGATAGCTCGGGTGAATGGCACTCGACTCGACGACGCCGCCCACCGGGATCGTGCCGGCAGGGCAAGCGTCAGGCATCACCGCGCCGCCCGTGACGACAGGCACGCGCATGATTTCGCGCATGGCCTCTACGACCTGATCCCGATTAGCCTGCTCAATGTCGTTCTCAGGCTCAAGGAAGACACTGAACGCCGAGCCATTCTCGGGCTTTCGCATTTCGAGGAAGGTGGGCTCGTCTTTCGAGACGAGCACCTTGATTTCGTCTTCCGAGTAGCCCGCATCCCAAAGCGCATTCGCCTTGACGATCGCGTCCTTGAACCAAGCCCCAGGCTTCAGACCCCAGCGAATGAGGTCGTTGCCGCTGTAGAGGGATTCAATCTCGCTCATGCCGTCACCTGCTCTGCTTCGATCAGATGAATGCTGAAGGTGAACACCCGGTCGATATGCGTATCGTGGTAGATGTACTCATGCTTCGGGTTCTGTGTGCCGAAGTATGGACCCCACTTGTGGTAGCGCCACCCGCCGCTTGCGGGTTGATCTTTGCGGGCAATCTCCACGAATGTCACAAAGAAAGTGCGCTCGTCATTCCGCAGCGCTTCGCCGAACATCTCGTCGAACTGCTCGATGGTGTCGATCACCCCGTAGTCACTGAGGAACATCTGCTCGCCCGTCCATTCGCATGTACGGCCCTCGACAGCGTATTCAGGCTTCATGAAGTCGATTGGCTCAAACGACTTGTCGAAGGAGTATTCAAACTCAGGATTCCAGTGCGAAAGGCTTGCGTAGCCTTCATCCAGCCCATCATAGGTCTTGCCGTGACTGAGGCTTGTCAGCACGTTCAAGATCGGGTCGCGCCCTGCTCGTTTTGGTGGTGTCTTTAGCATGTGTTTTCCTGTTCTTTCTCGTCTTATGGTGAGGGGAGAGGCTCTTCGCGCCCTGGCAGATCGTCGTACCGAATGCCGTAGTAGAAGCTGATTTTGCCGCACCCTGTCAGCAGGCCCCGGCGCCATACTTTGCGCAGCCAAACAATGTCGCCGTTGTAGAGACGACGCGGCAGCCACAAGAAGACCTTGCGCGACTGTGCCTTTACGATCATCTTCTTGCGCCTGTCCATCAGAGCCTCGTCGCGCTTCTCGGCGCGCAGTCTCTCGCGGCTTTCTTTGCTGGTGCAGATGATCATGTCGTCTCCTCGTCAGTGAACCGAATGCCGGGGCCGCCCTCTGCCGGGGCGTCGTACCAATAGCCGGGCATGTGATGCCCTGTGACATCATCCAGCCCTTCCATCGTGTTTCCCGAGGTCAGCGGGCGACTGTAGCGCACGACCCGCTCTTCGCCGTCTTCATTGCGGTAGGGGATTTTGACCTTGTGATCCCGAGAGCGGCGATACGCCTCGTGCCGCTGCCCTTCGAGGCTGTCGATGTGAATCTTCTCACTCATGGTCCCGACGCTCCATCTTGCCCTTCACGCCCAAGACAAGGCTCGCACCCACAAAGGCGAATGACATGCCGATCGTCGCGATGAAGGTACAGAGCGCGATAGCAATAGCGTAGAGAAACATGACGATGTGCATCATCAGCAGAACGGGCAGCTCAGCCACCCCCGCTGAGAACCCAAGCCACATGCTTTCAAGACGATTGGGGTTCACCCGATCATCCTTGATGCGCGCGACATGCTGAACGCCCGGCATCAGCCAGTTGAGTTTGTTGGAGATGCTTTTCATGTTACTTCCTTTCTGCCCGCCACGGGCGTCGTCAGTGCCTTTTTCATGTCCCAACCGAGCGTCGCCACCCGGGCGTAGACGGTCTTGTAGGGGATGCCGAAATGGGTCGCCGCCTTGCTGAGCGTCTTGAAGGACATCCCATCCACCGAAACGTCTCGCGTTCGAGAGGTGTTGTCGTTCTGATAGCGTCGCAGCATCCACTTGCAGTTTGACGGTTCGTAGTCTCCGTCGTGGTTGATCCGCTCAATGGTGTGATTGGGCGAGGGTCTTTCACCCATGTCCTCAAGAAAGCTTTGGAAGCTCTCGACCCATCGGTCGCAGACTTTAATTCCGCGCCCGCCGTATCTGTCGTAATGCTTGTGGTTTCTATTCAGGCAGCGCGTTTTCATACTGGCCCAGCATTTGTATGCCGGATCGTCGCTCCACTTTTCGCTACGCAGGCGCTCAAGATTACATTCCCGACATCCCGTCGACTTCGGCAGTCGTGTATTGGAAACCTTCGTTTCACTGCCACACTCGCAGCGGCAAAGATTTACCCCTTTCGGCAGCTTTTGAATCACCGTCAGCTTTCCGAACTTCTGACCCACATCAGCCATCATGCGCGCTCCTTTGATTAGAGTTACATGATAGCATGTTTTCTAAGCTCCAATAAGTCATCTTTGACTTTCTCATGCAGCCACAGAAGATTCGAGAAGATGGTCGATATTGAAATACCCCAAATCAACACCAGCAAAGAATGCCTCCATCATAATCGAAACATCGTATGACGCTCCGTGTGCCTGCTCGGGGTCGTACTTCACCCCCATTGCCCAGCACAGTTCACCGAGGCTCGGGGGTTTTTGATCGTAACTCGCAAACATTCCTCCAGTCATAGTGTCAAAGGACTCAAGCCCCTTGGGCAAAGGGACATCGACCTTGCTCAGCTCATAGGCGAGAAAGGGAAGGTCGAAGAACTCGCCGTTGTGGGTGACAACCGCTTTGCTGCGCCCGAGCATCGCCGTGATCTTGGGCGCGACCTCTTTGAAGACGGGCTTGCCGATCAGATCAGCAGCAGAGATGCCATGCACCTTCTGAGCGCGTGGGTTGATGCGCTGACCTTGCGGGTTGATCAGCTGTGTCCAGTCGATGACCTTCTTGCGATCTTCCAGCCGCCAGACCTGAACGCATGCCTCGATGATGCGCTCACCCTTCATGTAATCGAGACCCGTGGTCTCGAAGTCGAGTGCGGAAAGAAACGTCGCCATTACGCTGCCGCCTCCTTCTGAGCGATAAACTTCATGCCCATGACAATCGCCAGCCCGTGTGTCGGGACAGGGATTGCATGGACGATGTTTGCGAATGGCACATCCGCGGGGACGTTCATCGCGACTGAATCACCGCCCTCGCTCGAAAAGCGTGTTGCCATAATGATGCTCATTACCAAGTTCCCATTTCATCTTGATCGTGTGGTGTAGACGCGCGTTCCCCGTGAAACTCTCGCCCTGCCTTGATCTCTGCGGTGCAATGCGTGTGGGTCGCCGTGATCGTGTCCATCAGATCACGATCAACGAGGCCCGAGCAGACGCCCCAAAGGACATCGAGGGCATCAACCCCGCGCTGATAAGACCACTCCGTGCTCTCGATCTTCTCCAAGATCATCACCAGCGTTGCGTTGCTCTTCCGGGCAAGCTCTTCGCTGGGATCAGGAACTGCGTGAACGCTGTTGCTCATGTGTCTCTCATTCATTGCTGACTAATTGATACGCCCGCCCTTGTGGACGGGCAAGTGTCGCATGTGACCTATTGAACGGTGGTGATATGCCCCGCTGCGCGCAGGTTCTCCACGTCCATGCGGAAGTGATGATGAACAAGTTTCTCGGAGATGTATTTCAGCACCGCGAGCCGCTCAGACACCTTGAGAGCGCGGCCCTTGCGCATGCGCTGGACAGGAACTGTCACCCCCTCCTCACGCAGCAGCCCGGCAATCACGAGACTGTGGTGCAGCTGATAGGCAAGGTCAGCCGCGGGCTTACCTTCACCTGTCTCATATCCAATGCTCTTCTCAGGCACGAGCATCAGCAGATGATGAAAGGCATGGTTCGTGATGTCTATGCAATCGGCAACAATCGTCTGCACCTTGTCCCACTGCGCATCGCTGTAAAAGCCTTCAACTGCATCAGCCATGGTGTATGCTGCAACGTCGATGGGCGTGCGATCCGAGATGAACCCTGCACGGGGTTCAAAGAAGCGCTGACGGCAGCGATCTACAAGCCCGCTTTGAAGCTCTAAGCGGGCATCCGCATCGTCCCGAAGCTGTCGGGTTGTCATGCCCATTTCTTTCGTCACCTCAGTAACGGACAGGGTGACGTATTGAACGCCTTCTTGCTCTGCCCATGCCTTTGCCAGGGTCGTCTTGCCCGTGCGATGCGTCCCTGTCAGTCCAATGTTTGCCATCATGTCTCTCCGTGAATTGAAATGGGCGCGAGCTTCCCCGCGCCCATTGTACCTGGCCGTTACGCCGTGCCCGTGGACCCAAAGCCGCTTTCGCCGCGCTCAGTCTTCTCGAAGGTTTCAAAGCTAGTGATGTCCAGCTCAGGGAAGGCGATGTTCAGGAAGAGCATCTGCGCCAGACGCATGCCGGGTTCGATGACAATCGCGCCGTTGCGCTTAGCGCCCAGCCCGACAGGACTTGTCACGGCGTTGCGGTTCCAAGCCGCGATCTTGATTTCGCCCTGATAGTCGTTGTCGATCAAACCCGTGCCATTGCCCAACACCAAGCCCTGCTTGGCGCCAAGGCCAGATCGGGGCAGCACAAGGGCGGCGACAGTGGGGTCTTCGGTCATGTCGAGATAAACGCCTGTGGGGATCATCACTGTCTGCCCGGGTTGGACAAGCACAGGGCCATCGACATTGGCGCGAAGATCGAGGGCTGCGGCCCGCTCGCTGCCACGCGAAGGTGCTTCGATGCCCTCCAGCAGATTAAGGGCCATTTTCACGGTGGGTACTTTCGTCTTGCTCATGGGTATTCTCCTTGAGTTTAGGGGTGGGTCGCTGCGTTACCGCAGCGACATGAGCATGTTGGTGTCGTCGCCGAGCACTGTGCTTGGCATCTGCCCGTTCCAGCGGCGGGCCTTCTCGTAGTCGATCACCAGCGGGTTGTTCGCGAGGGCTGCCTGCATCTCCTTGATGGCGTTCGCCTGCGCTTTGCCCTCAGCTAAGATCGCCTTCGCACGGGCTTCGGCTTCCTTCTCGACGCGATACGCTTCCCCGTCAGCACGGGCGATGGTTGCGTCACGCTCAGCATTGGCTGTTTGAACGCCCTGCTTTGCCTGAAGGTTCTGCTTCTCCAGCGTATACTTCTCTTGCTGGGCGGCTTCCCGGGCCTCTTCTTTCAGCATGACAGCCTCAAGATACCGCGGCGGGAGCACAACCTGTTCGATCTGCAAGGATTCGAGGATGATCGGGTAGTTTTCCAGCGCCTCAGTCAGATTTGTCATAATCTCAGCTGCCGAAGTCGTGCGATCCTTGATCAGATCAGACGCTTGAAAGACTGCAATGCCCGCCTTGCTCGCCTGCCGCATTCGCGGGGCCATGATCGTCGATTCAAAGCGCTCAGGGCCGCCGTATTTGGTGTAAATCTCCAGCACCCGTGTCGGGTCCATGCGCCATGAAGCTGTCACTTCTGCGGTGATGGGCAGCTGATTGGCAGTTGCGGCCGCCATCGTCTCGCCCAAACGGCGCTCGCGCACGTCGAATTCAAGGATGTCTGTGGAGATCGGGTTGCGGAACTGAATGCCCGAGGGGTCTTCCTGTGCGACAGCCTTGCCCCATTTGGTGACGACGCCGACGTGGCCCTCGTCAACGATGTAGACGCTGGACACTGCAAGGACAAAGAAGCCCACTGCTGCGGCGATGATTGCGATAAAGGTGGCTCTCATTATTCTGTCTCCTGAATGAGAAGGGTGATGGCGCAGAATGCGCCGTAGGGAGGCATGATGGCGGCGATGCCCGCATGTACCTCGGGGTTCGTCCAGCCGTTCTGACGGGCTAGAAACAGGCCCGCTGCGGCATTCGCAGGCAGGCTTATGGCAAGAAGGGCAAAGGCAATGATCATTGCGTTTCCTTTAGCTTGAGTGTGTCTTGAAGAAGCACCGCGCCCTGCACCGCCCAGAAGAAGTCCTCTGGGGTCGTCGAGACCTCCCGGGCAGCCACAAGGGCATTGATCGGGAGGGCTTCGACCACAGCGTCAGCACATGCCGCGCTGCACCAATCCAGGGCGCTCAGCTTCATTCGTCGAGTTCGCCGTCGAGAAAGTCGGCGAGCCAGTTGAAGATGCGATCAGTGATGGCTCTCATTCGACCACCTCAGTCTCGCGCGTCACGCGGCGCTTAACGATGCGGTGCGCGTGTTCGGGGCGATGCTTGTTGCACAGGCGCAGCAGGACGCGGGCGTATTCGAGCGATTGGGTGCCGTGAATACCCGACTGCTGCCAGATGACGCCTGATGCGTTGAGCGTTGTCATTTCGTAGTCGAGACCAAGGGCCTCGATGCGCTCTTTCGTGTCAAAGGTGTCAACCCATATGTAGCAACCCCAGTCCTTGTCTGGGTTCTTCTCCCAGAGGCTTTCGATCACATAGAAATCCCATGAGCCGTCGCGGCGCGGGTATCCAGTCATGCCTCGATCCCTTCGTGCCAGCACTCGTTGGGGATCAGCTTGCGGGCCTGAATGTAGCCGTCGAGATTGCCGTGCAGATGGGGCTTGTCCCAAGCAAGACGATCAAGGTCGATGCCCATCTCCTTCGCGCGCTCATATTCCCAGTCCTTGAAGAAGTGCTTCACATCAGGTGTCGCCTGATGCTCTGTCGGGGAGGCATGAACCCGATCTGAACTGACCAGCAGATCGTAACGGGCAAGCTCTTTTTCGTAGGACGCATCGCCGTCGAAGGGCTTGTAGGAGATACGCGCACAACGGGCCGCGCTGAGCTTGCGCAGGAACTCGTTGATCGCATCGCCATGCGAGCCGCAGAGGGTTGCGCCAAAGCTCATGCGGGCATGGGCGATGTCGTCGGCTGTGATATACGGCAAGTGCCACTGCCCGGGCTCCAGCGTTTGAATCTCAGCAGCATCGACCGCTTGCTTCACCAAGCGCGCCCAGTCCCGAAGGTGGGGCTCAGCGTCTTCGTGGTCGCGCAGCCACAGGAAGTTCTCGATGTCGGTCGTCGTGATCAGCACGTCGATCCACGCGAAGGGCTCAAGCAGGCGATTGGGGTTCTGCTTGTGAATGTTCAGCCCGTCCTTGTCGAAGAGCACCTCTACAGCTTCGACTGCCGCATCACGCGCCCGCAGCCAAGCAATCTTAGCTTGCTTCTCTTCTTCGGGAGTCAGCGGCACCTTGCCCTGCATCCCCGGCTGGTTCTTGTGCCAGTGCCACGGGACGAACGGGATCGACGTGGTTTCAAGCAGCATCGTCATGACAGGCACAGCCCGCGATGACCGCGCGTTGCGGCCGAACTTGCGATGCGTCATGACCTCGCCATGAATGGGGCGCGGGTAGCGCCCACGGATCGTGTAGATCGGCTTTGCCCCAGGCACCGTCGATTGCGAGGCGAGAATAATCTCTGCCTGCATCTGCGGCTGTCCAGGGTGTGTGAATACTTGGCCCATGTTCCCTCATTGCTGTGTAAGTCATTGCTTACTTGTTATTGCCCATCATAGCTGGACGGGCAATAGGGTTTTCAGTCCAGAGGGTAAGTCAGTCCTTATACAGGTGCTGGAGTACGCCAGCCCCGCGGTGGCCTGCCTCCCAAACGAACCAGGCATGGGGTGTTGAGGCGCTGCGCCCCTTACGGCCCCTGATCTCCTCGCCGTTCTCGTCGGTGTAGGTCTCTTCGGGAATGTCCCCGCGCCAACATGTCGCACGATCACCGCAGACCCAAACCCGCGCCGGCATCATGCGCTCGAAGAAGCCTCGACGGGTGGCGCTCTCAAGAAAGGCAAGGCGTTGGAACATGACGATCTTACGCGCGCCAAGACGGAAGCTGCGCTCGATGAAGTCGATGGTCAAAGTGAATGGCGGGTTCATCAGTACAGTAAACGGTGCTGGCCCCACAGCGCCCTTCACAGTGCGACTGACATCATTCATAGGCCCAAGGTAGTCAAAGGGCGCATGAACGCTTGGCGGCTGCCCAGGCCACTTGTTCAGGTCATACTCATGGACGAAGTGGTCCGCCTCTTTCGCGGCTTTGCCAAGCACGCCCCGCCCCGCACAGGGGTCGACGATGTGGAGGGTCATCAGTTCCTTCTTGAGGATGCTTTTGACGGCCCAAGTGGGCGTTTCGAACCACTCTGCCTCCTTGGCGCGCTCGGTAAGTTCCCCCTGCGGGGTGAGTTTGACCTGCTTGTTCATTCGTCTTCGTCCTCATCATCCATGGACCCGCCGTAAGTCGGGTCGTCGAAAAGCTCCGAGAGGGCTTCTTCTTCACTGCGCGCGCCACCGATGCGGTCAAAGACCCCGCCATCGGCAAGGTCGTCCAAGCTGTCGAAGTAGTCGGGCGCCTCGTCTGATGTCCTGATCCTAGCCATAAGATTGTTCCTGAGTAAGTCATTGCTGACTATTCGTTGCAGATAAGGGAAAGCCCGACCAAGGCGGCCGGGCTTTCAGGTCTTAGATGCCGTCTTTGTCGAAGGAGATCGGGCAGCCGCCCGCATCGCAGGCAAGATGCTCGTAGTCGATACTCTCTTCCATCACCTGTGCCGTCTGGGCATTGGCAATCTCTGCCGCGATGCGCTCGAAGACCTCTTTGGTGACAGGCTCCTCGGGCTGATACTCATAGGCCGTGGTATCGACCTGGGGCATCACCGAGACGCATTTCACCGTCGGCATGTTCTTCAACATCGAGGCGCGGTAAGCATCGAAGTCGACCTGCTCGGGGTCATACTTGAGCGTGTAGGAGATCTGATTGCCAGTATCGTCCTTCATGTTACCCGCGATCCAGTATTTCTCCAGCAAGCGCAGATACTCAAACTGCTCCTCGGGCGTGGCTTCGGCGGCCGTGACCAGCTTATCTTCCAAACCCAATTCGCGGGCCAGCTCGACAATCGCCGGGGCAGTTGGGAAGCCCACGACAGTTGTGCCATCATAGCTACGCAGGGTCTTGGTCGGGTAGCCCTTGGCCTTGTACTCTTCGACCAACGGATCGTCAGAGCGGAACTGCACCCACCGCAGGTAGGTCAGCATCGCAGGCAAATGCGCACCCTCGGTCAGCCCGAAGAGCTTGGAGGTTGTGCCCGCAGGCTTCATCGTGGTGTCTGTGTGTGGAGATGCAACCCCTAGCTTGCCCGCATAGATCGTCGCCTCGATCTTCACGGCACGCGCAAAGCGGGCAATTGTATCCCAGAAGTCCTGCGACTTCTTCTCGTCCACAAGATCGTGCCAACCGTAGCCGAAGAACTTGAGGGCAAACTCGTGCAAACCCGTGATGCCAACCCCGATGCGATTGGTGCGTTTGACCTCGCCCTTAAACAGCGGGTTCATCAAGTTGGTACGAATGAGAGCGCGGGTTGTGGCCCGGAACGCCTGCTCGGCGTCATCGAGATTGTCAGCGTGATAAGGCACAACGTCTGCAATCACGCAGTAGCCGCCCCATTTGACCAGCTGAATTTCCCCGCAGGGGTTGGTGATCATCGGGAAGCTGGACTTTGCACCGCGCTCCACCACATCGACCATCATCTCCTTAAAGCCAGAGGTGAAGTTCAAGCGGGTCGTATCGAGAACGTGGTCGAAGTTGATCTCACCAACACCGCCCTTGGGGATTTTGGCGTCGAACATGTCCACATTGATGAAGCCGGGCTCGCCTGTGCCGTCTTTGTACGAGGCTTCGGTGACAGCGTTGAAGACCTTGAGCGCCCATTCGTCCAGCTCTGTGACGGGATGCTCGTTGTCGGTGGTGGCGTTTTTCACGCATGTCCAGAACTGCGCATCGACGGTGACGGAGTTGTTTGACGACCACAAGAAGCGCCCGCCCATCTTGACCTTGACGAAATCCAGAACGCCGGGGTCCATCCACCACTTTGTCGACATGCGAGCCGCACGACGCGCACCGCCCACCAGAACAACCGCGGCGCAGTAGTGGTCAGCATAGAGATTGGAGCGCCAAGCAGGCATGCCTGCGTCGCGCAGGGCTGCGATCTTGACGATTGCGGACATCAATGGGCCGGGGCCAGATGCTGGGCGGCTCTGCATGCCGCCGATCGGGGCGCCATTCGGGCGCACTTCGGAGAAGTCCAGCACCAGCACTTCATCGCGGCGCTTTTCATATGCCATCTCTTCCATCTTAGCGACGCCCTCAGCCCAGCCTTCGCGGCTGTCAGGGACATTGAAGATGGTGATCTTGCGATCAGCGTAGAGGTGTTCAACGTCTGCGATAGTCGAGTAACCCGCAGCGAGCCCAGAGGCGACGTCTGCGTGGGTTTCGCTGATCACCGGAACCACGATGGGCATGTCGGCCCAGTCAGCGACCATCATTTCATCGGAGTAGTCTCGCCCAACGCCCGAGCCGTTGAGCAGCAGATAGAAGGAAAGGGAAGTCAGAGGTGCGGTCGAACAGTTCGTAAAGACCTCAAAGGGGCGGTTCTTCTGGTTCTCATCGCCGTGCTGTAGATGACGGCCCGACATGAGGGTGGTGGCGCGGCGTAGGTGATCTGCGAAGATCACGACCTCACTATCAAAGTCTGCGGGGTTCAGGGATGCATTGCCCAGTGCGACCCGATCTGCCACTTCAACCCAGTTCTCCCGACGTTCCTCGCCCGTCACATAGAGGGTCAGCACCACGTTGCGATCATTGCCGTGCTTGACGTGATAGCCAGAGTAGATCAGCCCTTCGTTCTTGGCGTGTTTGGCAACTTGAGCGTCCAATGACTGCTTGTCGTCACGCGGCAGGGTGATGTTGTGAAACTGCACGCCATCGTGCTGTTTGATAACCTTACGGGCCACAGTGCGATCAGCGACAGCGCGACCAATACCGGGGGCAAATTCCCGCACTTCTGCGGCGGGGGAGATTGTATCCTTCATGGGTTTCCTCTTTCGGGATTTACGATTGACCAGACCTATAACTATACACCAGTCAGTAATGACTTACTATATATGGTGCAAGAAGATTATGCGGCGTGGCCTACAGAGAACATGGCAGCGGCTTGCTTGAACTGCTCGGTACGGATCGCAGTGTAGACAATCGCCAACGCATCGGCGAGGTGTTCGCACTCCCCGGCATATTTGCCCAGCATCGCCTTACCCTTCTTCCACGGCAGATCAGGGTAAAGCCCCACGGCCCACTCAAGCATCTCCTCTTTGGAGGCTTGGGAATAGCCCGTAATCGCCTTCTTGACCCCTACAGGGTTGACCTCGATCAAGGGTTTGCTGTGACATGCAAGCACCCCTGTAGCGATGCCCAAAGCTGTGGCGGCCGCCGCGGACTTCGAGCCTTCGGGAACCTCGGCCGCATTCATATGCGCCTTAGCTTCCAGCTTGAGAAAGGTTTCCCGAAGCTGCCGCGCACGGGTCAGCTTGTCGGAGCTGGCCCGCACCTGCTTGTTCTTCGACTTCGCGGTCTTTTGCAGATAAATCAGCTTGGGGTGCATCTCTAGCGTTGCAACGTCCACATCGACAAGGGCAAAGCCCCAGTTGGCGAAGCTCGGGTCGTGTCCGAGAATGGTGATCTTGCTCATGTGTTTTCCTTTACCATGCCCCGAAGCCTTCGGCGGCGAGTTCTTCTGTAGTGATAGCAGGCCGCGCCTCATGGGGCGGGTCGTCGAAGCGCGGATCGTCCTCATCCATATCTCGAATGCACTGAAAGATGTTCTCGAAGGCTTTGACGGTTGCGGGCAGATCATAGGCGGTAATCTCAATGCCCATTCGGTCAAAAGGGATCGGCTTGCCCGAGAAGGAGATGCCTGAGAACTCCCCATCCGCAATCTCGCAGATGAAGATGACCTTATGCTTTGAGCCTGATCGAATATCCTTAATGATCAGCTCCTGACCATTGACCGCGAGCCCTTTGGAAAAGCGCGAAGGCACCCCGCCGGGGCCTGTCTTGTCCTTGTCGTAGCAGGTGACATGGGCGCCCGGATGCACGTCGATCTTCACACCGAGCAGCGCAACCTTGAGAACCTCCATCCCGTATTCACTCAGCAGCTCCTCGGAGATCTTCTTGGCTGCCAGCTTCTCTTCCTTCAAAGTCATTCGATCACCTTCGATGTTCCATTCTCTCTGCGCACCGTGATCGTATTGGAACACCAATCTCTCAGATCCGTGTGGCTGATCACGATCACGCTGCCCCGCTCGCGGCCCTTCTCTTCAAGCACCGTCATCAAGCGCTCCAACCCTGCGACATCGAGCGCCGCGTCGATCTCGTCGGCGACAAACAAGTCGATTGCCTTTGCAGCGCGGGTTGCGACCAAGTCTTGCAGTGCCAGGGCGCATGCCAATCTTACCCGGCGCTTCTCCCCGCCCGAGAGGTCAGCAAAGTTGCCACCGTCTTCGAGATCGGATGCATCAATGGCGAACTTCTCGCGTGCCTCGCCCTTTGCTGTCAGACTGATCGTTGACCAACGTGCTTGCAGTCGCCCGTCGCCGAGAACGCCGAGATAGTGCGCCGTGCGCTCGTTGAGATAGGGCGTGACGGTATCAAGGATGCGGGCGCGCACGCCTTTGGGGCTGAACACTTCAACAACCCCTTTGGCGATCTTCGCCTCCTCCATGATCTCTTTACGGGCCTTCTCAGCCTCAGTGCGCTTCTTAACCGCCTCACTCAGATCGCTCTTGCGATCCTTGATTTCAGGCAGATAGGGGTTTTCCCGCGCCCGCTCAGCTTTGAGCAGGTCAAGCGCCTCTTGAGCCGTCTTCTTCGCTCTCACAACTTCGGCTTCTTGATCGGTGCGCTCTTTGATCTTCGCTCTCAGCGCCCCTATGTGGGCTTCCAAGTGCGTTGGGTCAGTCATCCCCGCTTGATACTTCTCCAAGCTCTCACGGGCGCTCTGTGCGCTTCTCTGAGCATCCTTTAGCTCAGCGATCAGGGCGCGGGCTTCGTTTGCGACTTCTTGCACTTTGCCCTTGGCGTATTCGATGGTCTTTTCCAGCGATGTCTCGTCATGGTCCCGCCCGCACGCTTCGCAGGGCTGACCCATCTGGCCCTCGACTTCCTTCTCGTAGTCCTTCGCCTTCTTGAGCTGCGTCTTAACCATCCCGATCTTGGTTTCGACGCCTGTGACCACGCGCTCAGCGTCTTTGAGCACCGTCTTGTGATCGTCTTCCGTCTCAGCTTCCTGATCGAGCTTGCCCTTGCTGACCATCGCCTTGTCGAGCTGCTCGTTCAGCTCCTTGAGCGGGCTGTCTTTGCCCAAAGCTTCCTTCAGGCGCTTTGCTTCCTCGATCGAGGTCTTAGCCTGGGTTTCGATGTCCATAAGGCGCGCATCACGCTCACCCTCCCAGCGTTTCGCGCTGCGCTCGGCGTCTTCCATGCGAATGCGGGCATGCTCAATACCCGTATCGGCACGCTCGACACGCCCTGCGGCGCGCTCATACTCAGCGCCGATGTCTTGCGCGTCGGCCCGGGCCTTCACATAGGCTTCCTCAAGCTCAGTGATGCCCGCGGCTTCTTCGATCAGGAGCTTGAGCTGTTTGTCACCCATGCCGGGAAGATCGGGCACGGCTTCTTGCCCTGCGTAGACTGCGGCGACGAAGACATCATAGGGGCAGCCAATGATCTTGTTGACGACATCCTGTGTCAGCTTGTCGGTGCCCTTTGTCAGATCGACTTTGCCGTCACCTGTCGTGACATGCAGCTTCGACTTGAGAACCTTGTGCTTGCGCCCGCGGCTAATCGTGTAGCTCTCGTCACCATCTTCGATTGTCAGATGAACGGCACAGTTCTTTCCCGCTTCGCGGTTGATGACGCTGTCGCCCGTGACACCCTTTGCGGTCTTGCCGTAGAGCACCCAGCTGATTGCCTCGACCAGTGTAGATTTGCCGGCACCGTTGCTGTTCGCAGCGGAGCCATCCATGTTTTGACCCTGAATGAGGACAAGTCCCCGATCAGATAGCTTCACGGTCGCCTCTTTGATGCGCCCGAAGTTTTGTAAGGTGATCTGTGTGAATTTCATGGGTCTGTTATGCCCCTCTCGTTGTGGTAAGTCAAAGCTGACTTGTGCTAAAAGACGCACCTAACCCATCGGGTTAGGCTTCTTCTATCCTTCGTCGCGCAGCTTGTATGCCTTGTAGCAGGCCAGCTCCTTCTGGTTCTGAAACTCTTTCTTCTCCCGCTCTTTGATTTCCTCCGTCATAAACTGAGGCTTTTCCCAAGCATCGAAGATGAATTGCTCCATCATGTCGCTGTATACCCCTGCCTCTTCACTCAGAAGCCGCGCCCTCACATCGGACATGATCATCCCCGCCTGTCGGGCGCTCATGATCACATAGGCTATCTCTCCGACGGCTTCGCAGGGCATGACTTCGGTCACTTCTGCCTGGGCCAGCAAAGGCTGTGCCAGCCCGAGGCTTAGCGTGATCGCTGTAATGAACTTCATGTTTATCTCCTTCAATACTGACTATGCTATATCAGTGTTCTAGCAGGAACATACAGAATGATCAGCGGAGCAATACGTCGATCAGATAAAGATCGAGAAGGATCGTGCCGATGTAGAGCACTGTCGGGTGGAAGTCCTTGTTGATGCGCAGGACTTGAGCGACGAGAACGAACATGGTCATTATCCGGCCCTCTCTAGGTTGAACATTGCAGGACGCAGGTCTTCGGGAATGATCGACATTGGGTCGCAGTCCATAAGCTGTGACTTTGCACAGTGCAGAAAGGCGGGCCATGCGGCGGTGTAATAGGCAACGCCGAGCGTGTTCATTGTCGGCACGGCCGCTTGCATGACAAGGCCGCCGAATAGACCTGCGCCTATGTATGCGGCTGCGATATGGGTGAGGATCGTTTTCATGCACTGTCTCCACATTCAGCGGCGTCCTTTTGCATGGCGGCGATAGCGGCGCGGGCTTTGTTCAAACAACAGGCCCGGTCCTGCTTTGTGGTCTGCCTGTCCCATTTGTGGTCCTGCAATTCGCGCAGCTTTTCTTCGCCTATGTGGGTTGCATCGTGCGGCCCGTTGATAGCTTTCGCCACGCGCTCTACTTGCTCAGTCATTGGTGTCTCCTTCGATAATGTCACGCGCCTGTGCGTCATACGGAGCAGTGTCGATGTTTCGGAGGTGGCTCTTAAAACCCATGTCCTTGACCTTCCGAGCCACATCCTTTTGGGGGCATTCAAACTCGGCTAAGGTTGCACGAGCGCCCCATTTTGTGGCGCGAGTAGTGATGCGGCTGTCGTTCACATAAATCGCTC
>Ga0066860_10000017_pt1 | contig 99479 bp, 93 predicted proteins | sample ETN07SmetaG_FD_65601 | JGI IMG/M metagenome (GOLD analysis project Ga0066860, IMG submission 65601) | Marine microbial and viral communities from oxygen minimum zone, Eastern Pacific Ocean - ETNP2014F14-07SV275 | ecosystem: Environmental > Aquatic > Marine > Oceanic ... | reverse complement strand
TGCTGCTGGTTTGACTGTGAAGATAGCTAAAAGAAGTGCTATTTCGAATACCATTGTTAACATTTGTGTCGAAGCGACATACGCCTTCTTGTTGGTAGCCATTAACATCGTCTGTGTGCTTAAAGCCCGCTTCAGCACCCGATTTTATAAATGCTGCATTTAATGGACTTAAGTTTGTTTGGCGTTGAGTTTTGATCAAGCCGCCTTGACCTCGGTACTGAGTGTCAACCTCACTTGACTCAATCTTTTTAAAGTAGTCAAAGCACTGCGACCAAGCCCATCCTGTGGCGCCTTCTTTTTCCCAGCGGTCGTAATCAAGTGGGTGACCTCGAAGCCACGTCATGCCATTGATGGATGACGAGCCGCCCAGAACTTTTCCTCTGGGTTGGTCGATTAATCTGTTGTCAAGGTGCTTTTGTTCTACAGTCTTAAACCAATAATTGTACTTTGAGCTGGGTTTAAAGGCTGAACGCAAACCCGCAGGCATTCGCAACACCCAAGATTCATCACTCATGCCCGCCTCGATTAATAGCACTTTATTGCCGGCGTCTGAGAGTCTACGCGCAAGCACACATCCTGCTGATCCGGCGCCAGCAATCAAGTAGTCGTACGATGTTTGCATAAAAGTGTGTTTTCAAGTTTTTCCGTATCATACCGTTGAACTATTAAGCTATCAATAGCTGTTTATGGTTTAATAAATTTCGATTGACAGTCTCAAGATATGGATTTAGACTTTGACGGCTATTAAAGATTTGGGGAAATCATGCAGTCAAATGTATTAAAAACGCGCTACCCGGTTAGTGATAAAAACTCTGCAATCAAAGAATTGTCCGTTGTTGGTCGTGATGTTGTTGTTCGCTGGAGTGATAACCACACCAGCCGATACAATGCATACTGGCTTAGAGATAATTGCCAATCGGGTGGCGATAAGTTGTCGGCTGTTAGAAGCTTTACACTGAGAGCGATGGCAAAAGAGCCCTCGATCGAAAGTGTGAGAACAAACGACTCTGGACAAGTTGTTGTGCAATGGTTGCACGAAGAACTAAGCAGTTTCTTTGACCTCAAATGGTTGAGGGCTAATTGTTGCGAAGAAAGCTCTAGGCTTGCAAAAAAACAAAACTGCAAATTGTGGAACCACACCCTTGATCTGAAAGAAGTGCGTATAGATTATAAGGATTTAGCGCCGAATAACAAAACACATCTTAACTTGTTGGAGCGTGTTGTTAATAATGGCTTTGCTTATGTCGTAAACCTGCCGACAACAGTCGACAGTATTGAGTTATTTGAAGCTTATTTAAGCCCGCTGACGTTTAATGATTTTGGCCGAATCTTTAATTTAATCTCGGAGCCTAAGGTTTGGGATTTATCTCAGTCAAGTGAGGCGCTTGACCCTCATACCGATGACCCATACCGTTACTCTCCACCAGGCATCAGAGTTCTGTACTGTCTGGAAGCCAGTGATGAGGGTGGCGGTCAGTCAGAAATTGTAAACGGAGTTTCGGTTTGTGAGAAATTAAGAGAATTAGACCCACAAGCTTTCGCTCTTCTCTCGTCAATTGCCGTGCCTTTTATTCGTTATCGTGAGGATGTGGTTGATCAGGGTAAAGATGTGCATTTGCGAGCGGAAGCAACAATCATCAAATTGGATAGAGAAGGCCAAGTGTGTGGCTTTAGGTTTCATGAGCGTTCGATGGCAACGCTAGATATCAATCCTGATTTAATGGATGACTTTTACAAAGCCCTGATCAAATTATCAGAAATGGTGTGTGGTGGTGAGTTCTCTGTTAAGACAAACTTAAAGTCAGGCGAGGCTTTTGTGTTTGACAACCAGCTGGTGATGCATGGTCGCAGTTCTTTCGAAGGAACTTCTGCTAGAAGGCATTTGCAACTGTGTCAAATGGACAGAGACCTTGTTCATTCTCGCTATCGCCTGCTAAAGTCACAACACGGCCAATTGGGTGCCGACTGTGTATTGCCGCCGGGCGTTTGTTAAACAAACAGAGTGCAAATTTTATAAAACACAACCCCGGTAGTAAGCTGGAAATCCAAAAGAATTATCTGTTGATGTTGAGGCCCTAATTATTGCTTATCAATTAATCGTAGACGGCTTTCAAAGTCCTCTCTGTTATGGTAACCACCACACAATTGTCTATAACCTGTCAGTGATGCACGCCCATGCAATAGGCGCCAATTGTCAAAAGTCAGAATTGTGCCTGGGTTTAAGCAGTATTGAAATTGTCGGCGAGATTGATGCGCTAAACGATAAAAGATTCCATAAGCTTCGTAAAAGCGTGCCATTTCATCTTCTTGCAACCTAAAAGGTGCACGATCGTGATTGTTAAAGCTAACTTGCAACACCTCTCCATAGCTATTTGTACGAAAAACTGACCTATGTGTTTGGAGATGGATGTTTTCGCCAATATAGCGTCCTGGTACTTGAACATTGCAAAGTGTTTCAAACGCCTGAGGGTGCTTTTGTTGCATTTCATCAGCAACAGCCAAGCCGTCGATAAATTGATTGTCACCGCCTATCGCATCCCTTTGTAAGCAGTGGAGAGTTTGCAGACCTGGCGCATCGTGGACGTAAGTACCATCTGTATGTAGCTCGATAGCAAGCGAAGTGTATGCTGTATCCTCATGATTGGCGGCTGTGTTGTCCCAAACGCTGAATGCGTCAAAAATCGAATTTCTTATATAGGCAATTTTCTCCATCATTGCTTGAGTTGCTTCAGGTGTGGCAGGGGAGTTGTGCACCAGTGCGAAACCAACCCTTTGAATGTGATTGAGCCAAGTTTTAACGCCATCGTTGTCATTCATTAACGAGTCGTAAGTTATTTCAGGTAAATTCTGGATGTCGCTTGAATCGTGCCATATTTCAGCAGACCCTAATGGTTTAGGTTGGGATGGTGCGGGTAGAGCCATTGATTCAAGTAGTGCGACTGACAGTGTGCTTTGCTTTTGATCAGTCCACTTGATGTGAATACGTTTATGATCCTCATCAAGAAAAACTTTGTCAACCGTGTTGTTAAAAGGGGTGCTGAGAGTGTCAACTTGTCGTTGAAGGGTCGTAGGATGCAAATCTTTTGGACTCTCACTATGATCTCTTAGCCAATGCCAAGGGTAGTCACTTGTGATGCCACCATGCCATTGAACTTTTAAGTTTGCGTCTGTAGCTTTGATTGATTGTATCATCATAGGATTTGGTCGTTAAAACAAGGAAATAGGGAAAATTTTATCATTAGGATTAGCCTTCTTGTCAAGAACAAAAATAAAATATAATAAAACAATTGCAAAACAAGAAGATGGTTTTAAATAAATTTCTAGTAGGGCGGTATGAAACAAATTCTCAAAGAAACGGATTTTAAAATAGCGAAAGCAGGCTATGTTGCGAATGAGCCGCAGCTATCATCCTCTTTGCACGCTCATTGCTACACCCAAGAGAAATATTTAGCCGTAGAGCAGCACGCGATTTTTCAAAATACCTGGCAATGGGCTTGCCACGAAGAAAAACTACGCGAAGCTGGTAGTTATTACGTGAAAGACATTGCAGGCCACAGTATTTTGCTGCTGCGTAATGAAGGCGGTGACTTACGAGCTTTTTATAACGTCTGTCAACATCGTGCCCACGAACTACTGCAAGGCGAAGGTAAAACGCAGATGATTGTTTGCCCTTACCATGCTTGGTGCTATGATCTTGATGGCGGCCTTCGTAGCGCTCGCCATACTGAGCACCTTGAGGAATTTGATCAAAGTGAAATTTGCTTAAGTAAGGTGCAAGTTGAAGAATTTTGCGGTTTTATTTACGTTAATCTTGATCTTGATGCGGTGCCATTGACAGAGCAATCTGGGGACTTGGCAAAAGAAATTGGGGAATTTGCGCCAGATGTGAATGCATTGACCTTTGCCCATCGTTTGACATTTGATATTAAATCTAACTGGAAAAATATCGTGGATAATTTTCTCGAATGCTATCACTGTCCTACAGCGCATAAAGATTTTTGTACGTTGTTGGAATTTGAAACCTATAAGGTGACAACTCACGGTATTTATTCCAGCCACATGGCTAAGGGCGGTAATGCCAATAATTCAGCTTACAGTACTGAAGGTGCAACTGTTGATGACCATGCTGTATGGTGGTTATGGCCAAATACTTGCCTTATGCGTTATCCGGGCAGAGGTAATTTTCTGGTCTTAAATGTTATTCCTGTCGGACCAAATCGTACCATAGAAACCTATGATTTCTTTTTTGAAACTAGGGAGCCTAGTGCGCAAGAGGTTGAAGCCATTAGCTATATTGAGGATGTTTTGCAGCAGGAAGATATTGATCTTGTTGAAAGTATTCAGCGCGGTATGGAAACACCGGCTTTTGATTATGGGCGCATTGTTTACGATCCGGCGGGCTCGGGTTTGAGCGAACATGGTGTGCATCATTTTCACGGTTTGGTGCTTGATGCTTATGCAAAGGCCGTTGCAAAATAACACCACATCGAAAGAACATTTTTTCTTTGTTCGTTTTTTACTTATAAGGATTTAAATTATGCCGAGTCAGTTAGAGGGAAAAGTGGCTATTGTCACAGGCGGTCGTGGCGGTATCGGTCGCAGCATTTGTCAGCGCTTTAGTAGGGAAGGTGCCATCGTCATTGCTGCTGATCTCACGCGCGGGGAGGGCGACTTGCCAGCCAATGTTGGTTTTGAATTGTTAGATGTTACCGACGAGGATAATATTAAAACGCTAATGGAAAAAATCCATAGTGAGCATGGCAAGCTTGATATTGTTATTAACACTGCTGCTATTGAAATCGAAAAAACCATCGAAGATACCTCACTTGAACAATGGAATCAGATTTTCGCAATTAACGTAACAGGCACTTTTCTAGTGTCTAAATACGCAATCCCTCTGCTGCGAAAAGCCGGCGGCGGATCGATTGTGAATTTTGGCTCTTATGACGGTTTTATTGCTGACCCTGAGTTGTCTGCCTATTGCGCGACAAAGGGTGCTATTCATGCTCTTACTAAGGCAATGGCTTGTGATTATGGGCCAGAAAACATTCGTGTTAACGCCATTTGTCCGGGATATATTGATACGCCAATGCTACAGAGATTCTTTGGCACATCGGGCGATATCGAAAGCCTCAAAGAAGAAGTGCGCAACATCCATCCGATGCGTCGCTACGGCACGCCAGATGACGTCGCCAGTCTAGTGAGTTGGTTATCTGGTGATGAAGCGAGTTACGCAAGTGGCCAACTATGGGTTTTGGATGGAGGATTGAGTGCGCAAGTTCAACAAATGCGTTTATAAAGATAAAATGTCAAAATTATTTTCTTGTGCCTAAGAGAATACGATATTGTTAATTGTTCAAATAGTTACGTAAGGAGTGCTAAAGACAATGACAGAAAAGTGTAAAAAAATTGCCCTAGTTACAGGCGGCTCAAGAGGCATTGGTCGTGCCATCGTTGAACGCTTTTTAAAAGAAGGTATGGTGGTGATTGCCTGTGGGCGTAGTGATCGACCGGACGATTTGGATACTGCGGTTGATTGGTACAGCGTGGATGTGGCTAATCGCACTGCAGTGGAAGGGTTGCGGGATACGATTACGACCCAATACGGCGCCCTGCATGTGTTAGTCAATAATGCTGGTGTTCAAATTGAAAAAACAGTCGTTGACAGTACTGATGATGATTGGGAACTATTGATGGGGGTTAATGCCAAAGGGGTTTTTTACTGCTGTCGAGCCTTTATACCGCTTATGGCACAATCAAAAGGCACTTCGATTATCAATATTGGCTCGATTAGTGGCCGTGCTGCAGACCCTCAAATGGCCCTTTACAATGCCTCGAAAGCTTTTGTCCACGGTTTAACACGTTCGATAGCGGTTGATCATGGCAAGCAGGGTATACGTTGTAATGCAATTTGCCCAGGTTGGGTTCTGACCGGCTTGGCAGATGTGGCTTTTGCATTAGCGGGTGATCCAGAGAGTGCAAAAAAAGACGCTTTGGCAAGGCATCACGTTGGTCGATTTGGACAACCGAGCGATATTGCCAATATGGCTCTATGGCTGACCTCAGATGATGCTGGATATGCCACCGGACAAATGTTTACCATAGATGGTGGTTTAACTGCGGCATCACCGATAAATCCGGCTTTATTCTAGGAATGTTTACCACCAGATAGATAAGAAATGAGATTATCGTTGTGAGCGTGCTTGACACCATATGTTCAAGACTGCACAATTTTTTTACTACCCTGGGGGTTGAAGTTAATATCTATGGCCCTCATAATCCTGTTGAAAAGTGTGTTAATAGCCACATCAAAAATGTTGCAATTTTTGTTATTTTCAGAGTCCGTCTTTCGATATTAATTGCGCAATCCTGCCGTAAATTCTTTTTATTTAATTAATTTTGACATACAGAACGAATAAGCGTATTATTTTTAATTGAACGTTCAATCAATAAAAAATAATGCCCAAAGTAGGAATGCCGGAAGTGCGTCGGCCACAGTTAATAAGAGCCACTATTAAAGTCATTGGACAGGTGGGTATGTCGCGTGCGAGTGTGGCCGTTATTGGGCGAGCCGCTGGAGTATCGCCGGGCATTATTAGCCACTATTTCGGTGGTAAGGATGGTTTATTAGAAGCGACAATGCGTTTTATCCTGAAAGATCTGGCTGATATAACACGGGCGACACTTGATAAAACCAGTAAAGAAGATCCACTGGGGCGTGTTCTTGCTATTGTTGAATCTAATTTTAGTGGCGGGCAAGTTAACTCTGATGTTACCTCAACTTGGTTGGCCTTCTGGTCTCGGGCAATGCATGATCCAGCACTTTATCGCCTGCAACAAGTAAATGAAAAACGCCTGCTGTCTTATTTACGTGCTGAATTAAAACGCATGCTGACCGCTGATAAGGCTAGATCTGTTGCAATCGCTGTAGCGGCACTGATCGATGGCATGTGGCTGCGCGGTGCGCTGACACCCAAAGGGATAAACCCACAACAAGCTGAGCGCATTATTGGTGATTATATTAAGTCAACAGTGCCGGAACGTTTTCTTTCAATTCATCAAAAAACAATTAGGAAAAATAATTAATATGCAACAACACCTTTATATTCATGGCGCCTACGTCAAAGCGGATTCTAAAGAGTCGTTTGAAACCATTAACCCAGCTACAAACCAAGTTATTTGTCAGGTCGACCAGGCCAGTGAGGCCGACGTTGAAAAAGCGGTGACTTCCGCAGAACAGGGTTTTGCCGTTTGGTCGGCAATGTCGGCAGTTGAGCGAAGCCGTGTCCTTTTAAAGGCAGTGGCTATTTTGCGTGAACGTAACGATGAGTTAGCGACTTTAGAGGTGATGGATACTGGCAAACCGCTGCAAGAAGCAAATTGTGTTGATATACACAGCGGTGCTGATGTTATTGAATATTATGCTGGACTTATACCTGCTTTGCAAGGCGCTCAACAAGATCTTGACCCTAGCACTTTCTTTATTTCAAAACGTGAGCCCTTGGGTGTTTGTGCGGGTATTGGTGCTTGGAATTACCCTATGCAAATTGCGATGTGGAAGTCTGCACCGTGTTTGGCGGCTGGTAATTCGATGATATTTAAACCCTCCAAAGAAACACCACTTAGTGTGCTAAAGCTTGCTGAAATATACACGGAGGCTGGTATGCCGCCAGGTGTTTTTAACGTGGTTCTTGGTAATTATCGCGTGGGTCAATATTTATCCCGTCATCCTCGTATTGCAAAAATTTCGTTTACCGGTGGTTGCGATACCGGAAAAAAAGTGATGGCTGATGCCGCGGAAACAATCAAAGAGGTTACCTTGGAATTGGGTGGAAAATCACCGCTGATTGTGTTTGACGACGCTAATTTAGACAACGCAGTTTCCGGCGCCTTATTGGGTAACTTTTATACTCAGGGCGAGATTTGCACTAATGGTACTCGAGTGTTTGTACAAGCCGGCGTTTATGATGAATTTATTGAAAAGGCACGAGTGCGCACTGAAGCTATCAATATCGGGGATCCAATGGATCTGGAAACGCAAATGGGTGCATTGATCAGTGCAAATCATTTTGATAATGTGATGACTTATATTGAGCAAGCTAAGGCCTCCAGTGCACGTTTAGTTTGTGGTGGTAATCGACATAATTCTGATAATACTCGTGATGGGTTTTTTGTTGAGCCAACAATTTTTGCCGATTGTGAAGATGAAATGACAATTGTTAAAGAAGAGGTTTTTGGGCCAGTGATGGCCGTTCTTCGATTTGAAGATGAAAGTGAAGTGATTGATCGTGCTAACGACACCGACTTTGGTCTAGCTGCAGGTGTGTTTACTCAGGATATTAATCGTGCACACCGCGTCATTAATCAACTGCAGGCAGGTATTTGCTGGATTAATAGTTGGGGTGATTCTCCGGCTGAAATGCCTGTCGGTGGCTATAAACAATCGGGCATTGGTCGCGAAAATGGCCCTGAAACTTTAAAGCACTACACCCAAGTAAAAAGTATTTTTATCCGTCTGGATAATGTGCAGAGCCCATTCTAAATTCAAATATAGATAAGAAAGATTTGCCAAAAAATAATGAACAGTAGCACCCATAAATTTTATAAAAACCCCGACTTGGTTACTCTCTGCGACAATAAGGCCCGATGGAATTTGCCGGAATTTCGACGAATGAGTTTTCGCAATCTTCATCGAATCAATCGCTATGGCATTTTCCTGCGTTCTGATTTGGTTTTGGCGCTAGAAAGCCAACAGGATTTGACTATTCAACAGATACCTTTAGTCAAGAAGATGCTAAAACATAATAGCTTTTGTTCTCTTGTGGTTGTAAAAGGTCAAAGTATTTTATTTGAGCAGTATGCAGACGATTTTCCTGATACCCAGCCGCACTCGATTCAATCAATTTCAAAGATGTTTCTCAATCTTTTTATTGGCGAACTTGTGGAGGATGGTTTGCTTGATTTAGAGAAAACTATCTCCGAATACTTACCAGATATAGGTAGTGGATATGCCAATGCCAGCCTCCAGTGCGTATTAAATATGGATATCCAAAATCAATATTCCGAAGATTATCTGGACCCCTTTAGCTCTTCTTATTTACAGGAAACTGCCATAGGATGGCGCCTACCCAGCGACAATTCAACAGAGCAAACAAATAAAGAGTTTCTCAATAATGTTAAAGCCATCGATGGGGTTGGTTTAGAGAACAACACCGGCCAAGCTTTATACAAATCTAGCAATTCCGATGTATTGTCTCTTTTGTTAGAAAAGGTCAGTGGTCAATCGCTGAGAGTGTGGCTTTTGTCTGCCGTTGAAGCTGCCGGCTTTGAAGATGGTCTTTATATAGGAACGGATAGGATTGGCATGCCCACACTGTCCGGTAGTGGCTCCCTAATTGCCCGAGATTTAGCGCGATTGGGTCTTTTGTTTGCAAGGCGAGGAGAGGGTGTTAATAATCGACGCTCTGGTTCTGCCTCATTTATAGACAAGACATTGACCAATCCGGGGCCTAAATATATGAAATTAAAGAGAGAGCCACCCAGCCAAGATGATTTTGTTCGTTACTCAAACCAGGCCATGGTGGGTAAAAACTGGATCGGACATGGCGGTTATGGCGGTCAGTACCTGTTAATTAATATGCTTACTGGGGTTGTAGCGGCTTTTTACTCGGTTCTTGAAACCCCTTCTGCAACGGATGTTGAGTTTAAGACGAATATTGTTCTAATGCTTGAAGAAATATCCAACCAAATGGAGCAAAATGAATAAACCATTTGATTATATTATTGTTGGTGCCGGCTCCGCAGGGTGTGTACTGGCTAATCGACTCACTGAAAGTGGTGAGCATCGGGTTTTACTTTTGGAAACGGGTGGTAGCGACAAGAGTATCTTTATTCAAATGCCAACAGCATTGTCTTATCCGATGAATACCGAAAAGTTTTGTTGGCAATTTCACTCCCAGCCCGAGCCTTTTCTTGATGATCGTGAAATGCATTGCCCACGAGGCAAAGTGCTTGGCGGATCTTCTTCTATTAACGGTATGGTGTACGTGCGAGGTCACGCAAGGGACTATGATCAATGGCAAAGTGAGGGAGCTGAAGGCTGGTCGTATGCTGATTGCTTGCCGTATTTTAAGCGCAGCGAGTCTTGGCAGGGTGGTGAGAATGAGTACCGTGGTGGCAGCGGCCCAGTTGCGACCTGTGGCGGCAACAATATGAAGCTCAATCCTTTGTACCAAGCTTTCATTGATGCCGGCGTTGAAGCGGGTTACCCCAAAACAGATGACTATAACGGCGAGCAGCAAGAGGGTTTTGGGCCGATGCATATGACAGTTGACAAGGGCGTTAGAGCGTCCACCTCTAATGCGCATCTTAAGCCTGCCAAAAAACGGAAAAACCTCACCTTAATAACAGGCGCGGTTGTTGAAAAAATATTGTTAAAAGATAAAGTAGCGGTGGGTGTTCGATACCGTGAAGAAGGCGTTGACACTGAAGTACATGTCGCTAAAGAAGTGATATTAAGTGCCGGTTCTATCGGCTCCCCGCAGATACTACAACTCTCAGGCATTGGCCCTCGCCAAGTGCTGGCAGATGCTGGGATAGAATGTCAGCATGAGCTTCCTGGTGTTGGTGAAAACTTACAAGACCACTTAGAAGTGTATTTTCAGTATAAATGCAGCAAACCGATTACTCTCAATGCCAAGCTAAATTTGTTTTCTAAATTCTTGATTGGCGTGCGTTGGGTATTGTTCAAGACAGGCTTAGGTGCTACCAATCATTTTGAATCTTGTGGTTTTATTCGTTCTCGAGCTGGCATTGAGTGGCCAAACATTCAATATCATTTCCTGCCAGCAGCTATGCGCTATGATGGCAATGCCGCTTTTAAGGGGCACGGCTATCAAGTACACGTTGGCCCAAACAAGGCTAGTAGTCGTGGTAGAATAAAAATTATTAGTAGTGACCCAATCGCTAAACCTAATATTTTATTTAACTATATTGAGACTGAACAAGACAAGCAGGACTGGCGAGATTGTATACGCTTAACTCGAGAAATCCTTTCACAAAGCGCTTTTAAGGTCTATCGTGAAGGAGAAATTCAACCGGGTGATGACGTAAACAGTGACGCTGAAATTGATGCCTGGGTAAGAGCCAATGCCGAAAGTGCCTACCATGCTTCTTGCACTTGCAAAATGGGCTCAAATGATGATCTAACAGCTGTTGTTGATAATAATGGAAGGGTGCAAGGAATAAGACAATTAAGAGTGGTGGATTCTTCCATTTTCCCTACAACCCCAAATGGCAATCTAAACGGTCCTACATTAATGGTGGCCGAAAAACTAGCTGACGTAATTTTAGGTAATGAGCCACTTACACCGATTCATGCCAATGTGTGGATGGCACCAGACTGGCAAAATTCTCAACGCCAAAGTAAAGTAAACAGAAACCCTGGGGATACATAATGAACCAAGTACTGTCCATATTAAACAGATTAAAAACTCTCCTTTATTGTTATAAGGAGGCGCCTATGTAAATACATTTGTTAGTTAATTAGGGTCTACCTGCTAGGGTAGCGCTATTTTATATATAAATAAACTTTTTATTAATAATTAAGGAGATTTACAATGAAAATTAATACATTTACAAAAGTCATAGCCAGTGGTGCAATGGCAACACTATTGAGCATGAGTATGGTTACTTCTGCTCAAGCAGACAGCAAGCGTCTCTCATCCCCGATTCCAGATTGGACGGGTGGTGCAGTGACTTGCAAGCTTGCTCAGATCCTCATCGAACAGGAGTTGGGATATCGTGTCACTGCAATTACAATGCCTTCTGGCACCGGTGTGTTGGAAGCATTGTCTGCTGGTGATTTAGATTATGCTTGTGAAAACTGGCCTTCGTATGACAGTAGTAAAGATAAATTCTTTACTAAATGGGGTGGTGATGGCTCTGTGAGTTATTTGGGCGAAGTGGGTGTTATTGGCACCTCAAGTTATTATGTACCAAGATATTTTGTGGATGAAGTGGCAAACGATCTGTCTTCATACAAGCAGCTGAATAAATACAAAGAACATTTTGCTAGTATTGAAACAGGTGGTAAAGGTCGCTTGATAGCTTGTCCAACGCCAGCTTGGGAATGTGCAGATCAGGCCCGTTTAGATGCTCTTGGAGTTGATTTTATAGCGGTTGAACTGGGTACTGAAACTGCTGCTTGGGCTGAAGCACAAGCTGCTTACGCACGACATGAGCCGTTCTTACTCTACGCTTGGACACCACACTGGATTCATGCTGCCCTAGATTTAGTTACAATAGAGCTGCCTGCTTACGGGACTGTTGACTGGCCTGCTTCGGGCTGGGATGAGGACATTACGTTTAATTACGGTAATCCTGCATCTATGTCTGCCCATGGTGATGTTGCTTATCTATTAGGTAATATGCACTTATCTAATGTTGAACAATCGGCATTGGTAATGTCTGTTGATCTAGATGGTCGTGACATGGACGAAGTGGTTCAAGAGTGGGTTGATGCAAATAAAGAAACTTGGAAGAATTGGATTCTTTAGTATCTTTTTTAACCATTAAGTTTTTCGGGCTTAACTTTTTGTTGAGCCCGAAATATTAACCAAGTAAATAGTATGGAAACATTAAGTTGTAAAAATATGTGGAAAATCTTTGGTCCGCATCCGAATAAGATTTTCAATGATCTTAACAAAAACTCTTCCAGAGCAGATGTTTTACGAGAAACAGGTCATGTAATTGCTGTTAAAGACGTCAGTTTTTCTATTGAAAAGGGAGAAACTTTTGTTGTAATGGGTTTATCAGGTAGTGGTAAGTCGACATTGGTACGGTGCTTATCACGACTAATTGAACCTACTGCCGGTGATTTTTTTGTTGATGATAAAAACATCACCCAAATGAATACCAAAGATTTAAATTATTTTCGTCGATTTTCAATCAGCATGGTGTTTCAAAATTTTGGGCTATTTCCTCATCGAAGCGTACTTGAGAACATAGCTTTTGGATTAGAAATACGTGGTATGAATCGTATCGATCGATTAAAAAAATCGATGGAAGTCTTGGAATTGGTTGGCCTGTCTGGCTGGGAGAACAATCTACCTCGTGAGCTGTCGGGAGGCATGCAACAAAGGGTTGGCTTGGCCCGAGCGTTAGCGGTAGACCCAGAAATATTAATGTTTGATGAGCCATTTTCAGCGCTTGATCCATTAATACGGCGAGAAATGCAAGATGAGCTTTTGTCGATACAAAAAGTGGTGAAGAAAACCATGATTTTCATTACTCATGATTTTCAAGAAGCGATCAAAATGGGTGACCATATTGCGATTATGAAAGACGGTGAAATTGTTCAAGTTGGTACACCTGAAGATATTGTTGCTAATCCAATAAATGAGTACGTTCGCCAATTTGCCGAAGATGTGCCTCGCTACAAAGTTCTTAGCGCGGGAAAGTTGATGCGTCAACCGGCAACAAAAGAAACAATCCAAGCATTTAATGCCAATGTATCTTTTGCGCAAATTAGTGATAAGGTAGAAGATCTTTTAGACATGATTGCAGACAGTGATAAGCCTATCCCCGTTTGTGATGAAAAGGGCAAGGTAATGGGTGAAATTGATCGATCTATTGCAATGCGCGCTATGCGTGCAAACACTTAACTTTATTGGTTATTAATAAAGTTAAGTAATTATTTACAACAAATTAATAAATTAAAGCATGCAAAACCTTTTTGTCAAACCTCTAAACTTTTTATCCTTACCGCCTATCAGTAAACCAATAAAGCTATTGCTTGTATTTATTTGTCTATTATTCAGTTTTTACTGGGCTAGCAATATAGATGTCAAGACAACTTTCCCCCATGCAATTTCTGACCCCTTTACATTTGGTTTGTGGATTGATAATGGAGAGACTTGGCTTAAGGATAATTACCGCTGGCTAACTCGAATGATTGCGGGCTATATTCGTGATGTTTTGTACGCAGTAGAAGATTTTTTAATACTTTCGCCCTGGTTGTTTATTGTCGCTAGTTTGACATTATTTTCCTTTGCGATTGGTGGTTTAAGGCTTGCTCTTTTAGCCATTTGTTGCTGCTTATTTTGGGGTGGAGTAGATATGTGGGATGCCACAATGAAAACTTTTGCTTTAATGGGCATCGCTGTTTTCATGTCTTCGGTAATTGGTATCTCTATTGGAATTGTTAGCTCGCAAAGTAAGCTAGCTGAGACCATCATTCGCCCTATCTTGGACACTATGCAAACAATGCCAGCTTTTGTATACCTGTTACCCGCAATGTTCTTTTTTGGCATTGGCGGTCCACCAGCTATTTTTGCAACAATGATTTATGCATTGCCACCGGTTATTCGTTTAACCGACTTAGGTATTCGTCAAGTATCAAAAGAGAGTCTTGAAGTAGCTCACTCATTTGGCTCAAGCCGCTTACAAATATTATTCAAAGTTCAGCTTCCACTTGCTTTACCAAGTATTTTAATGGGCGTAAATCAAACTATTATGATGGGCTTGGGTGCTGTGGTATTAGCCACATTTATTGGTGCAGAAGGCTTGGGTAGTGAAGTATGGAGAGCTATATACAGACTCAAAGTTGGTTGGGCTCTAGAAGGGGGTTTGTGTATCGTATTGATGGCAATTATTTTTGATCGAATAAGCAATGCTCTTAGTAATACTGAAGTTGTGATCAAACCAAGTCAAGGTCAGAAGTTTTATTTATTACCACAACAGTGGGATCGTAGCTCTCCTGCAATAATCATTGAGAAAGTTATTGGATGGTTGTGGCTAATGGTAAGTCAAGTTTTTTCGACTATCACACACTGCACTGCTTGGATTATTTATAAAACCATCGGTTTGATTAGCCAATCATGGGCAATCACTATCTCTCGAATAATCAATGCTAGTGTTTTTTTAATTGGAAGTATTGTCATCCTTTCTTCTATTTGGCTTTTTGATGCCTATATGACGTCTATTGGGAGTTTTCCTGAAGCACTTCAATTTACTATCCGTGAACCGATTGATAGAGCTGTTTCGTGGCTAACCATTAACCCGAGCTTTATTGCTTTCACTAAGGGAATGAGAACATTTATATATCTTTATCTATTGCATCCTTTAGATGTGTATTTAACCTACTTACCATGGTATTTTGTCATAGCTGCATTTGCTTTAATTGGCTGGCTATCTATAGGTTTGCGCTTTGCTTTAACTACAGTTGCTTTGTTATTTTTTATTGGAGCTTGTGGTCTTTGGAGCTCTGCAATGCTTACCCTGTCTTCCGTTTTGGTATCAATTTTCATCTGTATAGTTATTGGGATTCCAATTGGTATTGCCAGTGCTAGTAGCCAACGATTTGATGCGATTTTAAGACCCATATTAGACTCCATGCAAACCATGCCCAGCTTCGTGTATTTAATTCCAGTTTTAATGTTTTTTGGTGGCAATATTGTTTCTGCTGTTATTGCTACGGTGATTTATGCTTTGCCGCCGGTGATTCGTTTAACTACGCTTGGCATTACCCAAATACCAGAGTGTTACACAGAGGTATCAGCAATGTTTGGTAGTACTCGATTACAAAAAGTGATTAAAGTTCAGTTGCCAATGGCCATTCCAAGCATTATGTTGGGCATCAACCAAGGCGTGATGATGGCTCTAGCAATGCAAGTAATTACACCAATGATTGGAGGTGCGGGGCTTGGGAAAGATGTGTTTTACGCAATTAACACCTCTGAAACTGGCGATGGTTTAGCGGCCGGTATAGGTGTTGTGATATTGGCAGTTATTCTTGATCGATGGAGTCAAGCTTGGACTAAAAAACAACGCACTGCTTTGGATTTATGAGCAACCAATAATCGTAAAAAATATAACTAACTCTATTTTTTGGAGTGGATCATGAGTAAGATAAATTCGAATTTTCAAGAAAAAAGAGACTGGGACAACAAACACTTTATTCATCCTTGGGAAGGAATGAAATACCTTGGACACAATGAACGAATGTTTGCAGAGTCGGCAGATGGTATCTATGTAATAAATGAACTGGGTGAGCGCTTAATTGACGGTCCGGCAGGAATGTGGTGCGTTCAGCTAGGGTATGGTAATAGAGAAATCGCTGATGCTATGGCACAACAAGCTTGCGAGTTGGCGTATTTTTCTGCGTTTAATAATACGAATTCAGTTGCTACGCATCTTGCTCACGAAATCGCCAAACGGACGCCCGGTGACTTAAACCATGTACTGTTGACTACTGGGGGATCTACTGCCGTGGATTCAGCCCTACGTTTCGTGCATTTTCGTAATAATATTTTTGGAAAGACAGAGAAAAAACTAATTATTTCTAGAGAGAAAGCTTACCACGGGTCAACCTATCTTGCGGCTTCAGTTAGTGGTAAAGAGCGTGATAAGGGTTGGATGGATCAGGCATCAGAATTAACACACTTCCTCCCGCATGTTAATCCGGCTTTGCGTGAGAGTAATAAAAGTATAGATGAATTTCTTGATGAAAAAATTGCAGATTTAGAAAACGCAATTCTTGAAATCGGTGCAAACAAGATTGCCGCATTCATTGCTGAACCAATACAAGCTTCGGGTGGTGTTATTGTTGCGCCAAAAGGGTACCATAAACGCTGTTTGGATTTATGCCACCAACACGATATTGTTTATATTTCTGACGAAGTTGTTACTGGATTTGGGCGTTTGGGTTACTGGTTTGCTTCGGAAGAAGTTTTTGGTATTGTTCCTGACATAATTACTTGTGCCAAAGGTATGACTTCAGGTTATTCCCCTATGGGGGCTTGTATCATTTCCGATAAATTGATTGGAGATGTGACTGGAGATAACTCCAAGAACGCAACATTTTCTAATGGATTCACCTATTCTGGTCATCCAGTGTCTTCTGCTGCAGCACTCAAGAACATCGAAATTTTTGAGCGTGATAATATTCTTGAACATGTTCGTGAGATGACACCTCTTTTTCAACAGCGTTTACACGCATTAAAAGATTTTCCTATTGTTGTTGACACCCGAGGGATGGGTCTGATGGGTTGTGTAGAATGTTCTATTGAAGCTGATTCAGAAAACATTTTAAAACTAGACTATAAGATTGGTGAGCGTATCGATTACCATTGTCAAAACCTCGGTTTAATCCTGAGGCCTATTATCAATATGTGTGTTTTCTCTCCGCCATTGATCATCACTAAAGCTCAAATCAATGAAATGTTTAATATATTAGAAAAAGGTATTCAGTTAACAACACAAGATTTGATTAAAGAGGGTTTAATGACTTCGTAATAAAAGCTTATCAAATTGCTTGATTGTAGTAAATGACATTGCGGCATTTACTGGTGATAAAGGAAAGGTCAAAGTCGCTAGTAATGAAAGAATTATGAGGCGTTGTAAAACAAATACCGAGAATGATTTTGGCTATTCCTGAGCCAGCATTGTGAGATATCCATGATGGAATTCCGATACACCAAATTCCATAGATGATAATGGCCCGGGACGATAATGAAATGAATTTACTCCTTGCTGATTATGTCGGATGATTCGCTCATCGTCCAAAGTAGTAACATGCCACAGCCAAGTTAAATCATCTAATACATAATCTTTTCCTTCTTCGGCATCACCCCGCACCATCCACAATGTTTGGATATCTGTTGTTTGTAGTCCTGTTGGAATAAAACGATAGGCAATCACGTGATCGGAGTATATAAGAAAGTTATTCAACGATCCAATTTGAAGATCTGAAGCGCCACCATCATAACTTGCTAAAGAGCCTAATAGTGGCGCTAAAGGCTGACCATTGTTGCTACCAGTGTCATAACCGCTGAACAGTGGATATCGCCGATAATAGCAATCTGTACCAGTATCGGTGGAGGTTAGGCCGGTACTGTTTATTTCACCAATAAGAAGCCCAGCGGCTTGAGAGCGAATATTCATAGAGGGTATGAGAGCTTCCATTTCACTAGGGTCTTTCAAGCTGTGAGACTTAGAATATTCTTTATGAGAAGGGGCGCAGTGATAACATTCCATGTAGTTTTCTAGGGCAAGCTTCCAGTTTGCGGCCACCGGATACGAAGCTGAATGGACAATTTTAAGTTGCTCAAGAGCAAAAGGTCGAGTGAGGGGTGCAAGCTTTTCCAAAGTGGGTGCTATAGAAGGAGGGTTGTCAGTAAGGCAAATAAAAATCAACCCTTGGAAGTTAATTAAGTTAACAGACTTTAAGGAAAAATTGTTGCTTTTAAAAGACTCTGACATGTGTCCTGCCCAAATTAAATCCCCTTTTAGGTTGTAAGTCCAGGCATGGTATGGACAGGTAAATGTGCGTTTATTGCCGTGACTTTCTAGGCAAATGCGCGAACCACGATGTCGACAGACGTTTAAGTATGCGCTTATCGTATCGTCCTCATCCCGTGAAATTATTACCGATTCATTACCAAAGTCAAAAAGAAAAAAATCACCCACGTTTGGGATTTGACTTACATGACCTGCAAACAACCAATTGCGCCCCCAGTAGCGCTCAAGATCCAATAGGTAAATATCGGGCGAGGTGTAGAAGGCTCTTGTCAAGGAGTGGTCTAAGTTGTGTTGTTTGATCCTATTTTGAATACAAGCTCCCATGATTATTCCCTAGGATGAGTTAGTGAGGGCATTTCACGTTGGAATAATGCATTTTCAATTTCATTCTGAGGTGTTTCAAAATTTTCTGCGGCTAGATGGCCTGAGAAAACCGCATCCGCAATTAAACTTGGGACTAAAGCATCACCTATTAATTCAATGTGACGTTGTTTCTTGAGATTGTCAGTTATTGTTGGTGCAGTTAGTTGTTGGTAAAGCTCGGTTTCAGGTAAACGCTCCGTCACTAGGATTAATGTATTACAGGGAATATGGATTACACGATCCGTATAAATACACCGAGCTTCAATTTCATCTTTGTGGGCATGAAACAGCACTTGATTTGGTATTATGTTAACGCCTTGATTTAGTAGTGTTTTTTGTACCCGTTCTTGTTCAAGTGTATTCTCCGTCCAGGGAGAAACAACACTGGCAGGGGTAATAAAGGTGATGTTAAGTCCTTTAGCGCTTAAATGGTCCGCAATCACTCCACCAAGATAGCCCTGATCATCATCATAGATAACGATAGGCCCTTCCAGGGAATCTTGTTGCTGGAGAACATCAGTTGGCGTAAGAACGTTGATATTTGGCAGCCCTGCGATGCCCTGGCGGTTACTGCGACCCACGCCATCATCGCGCCAGTAACAACCGGTTGCTAGAAAGATGTTGTCAATATCGAGTTCATCAACAAGTTCTTGGGTTACAGTGCTCTGAGTATAAATATCGATATTGGCTTTTTGCTGAATTTCATGTACTCGATAGTCACGAACACGACTCCAAGCTGAGAGTCCTTTCAGGTTTGATTCAAATTGAATACGACCCCCAAGCGTAGCACTCGATTCACTCAAAATAACATCGTAATTTCGACGGGCAAGTTGCATCGCACATTCGAGTCCTGCTGGGCCGGATCCCACCACCAAGGTTTTTTGTTTGCTAATTCTTGGTTTAATTATTTCAGGATGCCAGCCACGTCGCCATTCTTCACCAATGGTTGGGTTCTGAGTGCAGCGAATTGGTACCCCTAACATATCACTGGAGACACAAATATTACAGCCGATGCATTCACGAATCTCATCAATTCGACCCTCTTTGATTTTGTTTGGTAGGTAAGGGTCAGCAATTGAAGGTCTAGCTGCGCCAATAAGATCTATTACATTCCGCTTAATCAAAGACGCCATTAGGTCAGGAGAGGTGAATCGGCCAACAGCAACCACTGGCTTTGTGGTGATGCTTTTTACAAACTCTATATAGGGTGTTTGATAGCCTTCATTCGGTTCGAAGCGAGTTGTTTGTGAGTCGTTAGACCAGTCTGATATATTTACATCCCATAAGTCTGGCAATTCTGCCAACATTTCGACAACTGCACGGCCCTCTTCATGTGCCTGCATGCCGTCTTTGCCCTTAAGTTCATCCACGGCAAATCGAAAAGCTACTGCACAAGTGTCGCCAACAGCATCTTTGGTTTCTTCCAAGAGCTCTCGGGTTAATCGAATACGGTTTTCAAGACTGCCTCCGTATTCATCATTGCGAGTATTTGTTTCAGGGAGCATGAATTGATGTGCAAGCGTCATGGTATGACCAGCATAGACGTAAATTATATCGAAACCAGCGGTTTTGGCATTTAGGGCTGCTTGGCGATGCCAACGTCGAAATTCACGGATGTCAGTTTTGCTCATTTTCCTTGCTTGTCTTGGGTAGATAAAATCAACTGACATATTTACCGGAGATAAAGGCGGTGTTCTTGAATATAAGTTAGGAGAATGACTGCCATTATGTGCCAATTCAATTGCTGCGAGTGCGCCATGAGCATGCACAGCTTCAGTCATAAGTTGTAAGGCAGGAATGTCTCTTCGATCCCATATTCTTTGCTCAGAGTAGGGGGAAAGGTCGGAACTAGGATGGATTTCAGATTCTTCAGTGCTAACCACCCCCCACCCCCCTTGAGCTTTTACAGCGCGTAATGCAGCATGAGCTTGAGGTCTTAAGTGACCCATGCCTGTACAGTGAGGCACTTGGTAGAAGCGGTTTTTTGTGGTAACAGGACCAATATCGACCGGTTCAAATAAAATGTTGTAGCGAGTCTCTAGCATTGGTATTTTTTTTGGTATTCTTTTTCTATTTACCACTTATAAATTATAATACTATACTTAGTGTTTTCTATTGTAAAGAATTATTCTTGTGTGATTAAATCAGGCACGAACTTAAAAACAACAGGAAGTAGCTTAGGTTTAATGAATGCATTTATCTGAGCACATACCTCGACTTTCACAAACTCAAAGAAAATTAAATGAATATGGACCCATCCACGAGCGTTACACAGTTACTTATTGGTTTAATGAGTGGCGTTGCTCTGTTGTTATGGAGTTTGGGTTTGGTGCGAACCAGTATGAAAAAAGCCTATGGTGGTAAGCTAACCTATTTCGTTAGCCATCGCTTTACCGGCGTGCTGAGTTCGTTTTGGCTGGGCATTCTCATTACTTTGGTTTTGCAGAGCTCTACTGCAGTTGCACTGCTATCTGCCTCTTTGGGTGTGGTGGGGCGCTCTGGATTGGCAATGCTGCTTGGCGCAGACGTGGGAACAACGTTGGTTGCCTTTGTGTTGTCATTTGATCTCAGTCTACTGGGCCCACTTTTTATCTTGGTAGGTGTTTTTATTAGATCTAAGGTTTACGATAAAAAACTCTCCAGTTTGGCTGAAGCAATGATTGGTGTGGGTTTAATGCTATTGTCATTAACGTTGATTCGCAGTGTTTCTACGCCTCTGCAAGAGTCGGCCTTGTTTATGGAGATACTGGCCAGCCTATCTTCTGAGTCGCTGATTGCCATTTTGTTCGCCGCCGTTATCACTTTTGCCTTACACTCCAGTATTGTAATGATTCTATTGCTGGTAGGCTTGGTTTCCGCTGGCATTCTCACTTCTGAGGCGGGCTTGTTGTTTGTGCTTGGTGCTAACATTGGCAGCTCATTCATTCCTGTTTATGCGTTTCGCAATGATGACAACTCAAAACGTGTTGCGCCGCTCGGTAATCTCTTATTACGCGGCGTGGGTGCTTTGATATTAGTGCCCTTTGTATCCTATTTTAATGGCTTACTTACGGAATTGGGTGGTTCGCTCGGCTTTCAATTGGTTATTTTTCATTTTGTCTTTAACTTGACCGTTGCAGCTGTTGGCTTAAGCCTGTTGAAGCCGTTAATTTCATGGATAGAGGCATTTTTTCCACAAAAGCTGGATCGGGACACTATTTCACCAAAATTCTTAGCTAAAAACGAAAATTTTGCGCCCGTGGCGGCATTGTCAAATGTGGTTCGTGATACTTTAACGATGGGTGAATTGCTAGAGGATATGCTCAAGGAATTTCACTTAGCATTGACAAAATATCAGGATAAGTTTGAGAAAAAAATGCATCAGAGTGAAGATTTGATTGATGATTTTCATGAGCAAATTAGAGATTATTTGTTGGAATTAAACTCTCACGATATGAGCGATACAGAACGATCTCACTGCTCTGATTTACTTATGTTTATTGAAAACTTAGAACACGCAAGTGACACACTAGATCGCTCTATGGTAAAGCTCATTAAGCAAAAACAAAATCAATCTATTGTTTTTAAAGCAGACGAACTTGAAGCGCTTGACACATGCATGAACCTAGTATTTAAGGTGATACCGCTTTCTTTTCAACTTATTATGGGTCGGGATTTGAGTAGCGCTAGAGCTCTTATTAGTGCGGAGCACCAATTTATTGAGGTTCACCAGCAATATCTTCATACTCAAATGAACTCCTTGAGAGGGCGCAAGAATGTTAACCCTGTGGCACAGTCATTATTCATTGATTTGATGCGCGATATAAGGCGGTTGCACTCGCATTACACCGCCGCCGCTTTCCCAATTTTAAATCGTGCTGGCGAATTGCAGCCGGCTGATCCAAAAACTTTGGATGCGCTTAAATCGGCCCATTTACAGTAATTATTTATCGCGTCTTAACTGCGTAATTAATACACTATATAGTTAACCTCTCGCTAACTATTTCTGCATAATACTAGCTATTGTGCCCAAGGAGTGTGATGTTTGAGCTAAAAGAGTATTTGACGTTGCCACCTCGCAACTCAGCGATGTTGTTGCCGCGGATCGATATGTCTATTTTAAAAGAGGGCGGGGTCGAAGCTTTAAAACAAGTTGGACAGCAATTGTGCAGTGCTTTTTACCACGTTGGCTTTGCAACCATTGTCAATCATGATATTGAAGCTTGCGACATTCAGCAAATGTTTAATCAATCAAAAAAGCTGTTTGAATTGCCAGTTGAAGATAAACTAAAGGTGGCTTATACGACCACCGCTCGTAACCGTGGTTATATCGGCTTTGAGCAGGAAACTCTCGAAGGTACAGGTACAGCTCTTAACAGGGATGCTGCGGTTGTTGTGAGGGCGTTTGCAGACGCAAAGGAGTCGTTTGATGTGGGTAGTGAGCAAGATTCTTTGTATACTGATATTTGGCCAGCAAGTCTAATGCCTGCATTTAAGCAAGCTGTAAATAGCTTGCGATCAGAACTTGATACTCTTCACGCCCTGATTATGCAATCCATTGCGCTTAATCTGAATCTGGAGAAGGATTATTTCATACCGTATTTTGAGAATCGAGAGTACAGTCTACGATTGATCCACTATCCACAAATAGGTGCCGATGAAATTACTCATCAAGGTCAAAAACGAGCCGGCACCCATACCGATTACAATCAGATGACCTTATTATTACAAGACCAGGTGGGTGGACTGCAAGTACTTGATTCTAACAACCAATGGATCGATGTTAAGCCTGAATCGGACGCAATTATTGTTAATACCGGTGATTTGATGGAGCGATGGTCAAATGGCTTGTTTTGCTCCACCGTGCATCGTGTGATGGCACCCGCAACCCATAATGGTGAATTACTGAATCGTTACTCAATGGCTTATTTTGTCAAGCCAAACCGTCGGTCGCTCATCTCCTGCTTGCCTAGTTGCCAATCTGAAAACTTACCGGCCCAGTATCCAACGGTTGAGTGTTTCGAATATGTCGATGCGGCGTTTAAAAAAGCTGGCAACGAAAACATTGCTGCAAGAGGCTCTTTAATGAACACTTAGATGCACTCGATTTAGATTGATTTTCTCAATTTTTTGATTTGTAACGTGGAGCAACATGAAAATTTCAAAACTTGATGTCCATATCGTCGCAGTTCCGCCGCCTCACATAGGCGGTATGTACTGGATCTTTGTTTCTCTTAAAACTGAATGTGGCCTTGAAGGCGTTGGCGAGGTATATTCAGCTTCTTTCCATCCATCGGTGATGAAACGAGCCATCGAAGATGTTTTTGATCGTTATCTTAAAGACCATGATCCACACCATGTGGAGCGCTTTTTTAGGGAGTGTTACTCCAGTGGTTTTACTCAGCGTACCGATCTTTCAATGATGGGTGTTTGCTCTGGGCTTGAGATGGCCTGCTGGGATATTATTGGCAAGTCTGCTAACAAGCCTGTCTACGAATTAATTGGCGGCAAGGTGAATGAAAGGCTTCGTTCTTACACATACCTTTATCCTCTGAATAAAGCCGGTGAATACGATTATGAAGATGTTGACGCTGCTGTTGAATCTGCATTAATGAATAAGGAAAAAGGCTTTAGTGCCATTAAGTTTGATCCTGCTGGTGATTACGGTGTGTATTCAGGGCATCACTTGTCATTGTCTCGACTGAGGCATTGCGAGCGTTATTGTCGTAGCGTACGTGAAGCGGTTGGTGATGAATGTGATTTGCTGATTGGTACTCACGGTCAAATGACACCTGCTTCGGCGATTCGTTTAGCTAAAAGACTTGAGCAGTTTGATCCTTTATGGCTTGAAGAGCCCGTACCACCCGGTCAATCTGAAGCTATGGCGGAAGTTGCGCAAAATACCAGTATACCAATTGCAACTGGAGAACGCTTAAGCACAAAATATGAGTTTTTTGATGTACTTAAACACAAAGCAGCGGCAATTATCCAGATGAATTTGGGTCGAGTAGGTGGCATCTTAGAGGCGAAAAAAATTGCTGCTATTGCGGAAGTGCATTATGCCCAAATCGCCCCTCATCTATATAACGGTCCCATTGGTGCGGCCGCCAGTATTCAATTAGCCTGCGCAACACCAAACTTTTTAATACAAGAGAGTATTGGTACCTGGGATGGTTTTCATGCGGAAGTTTTACAAGAGCCTATTCAGTGGGTTGAGGGGCACATCATTCCATCGAACAAGTCGGGTTTGGGTGTTACTCTGAATATGGATGTGGTTAATTTTCACTCTCCCTATAGTGGTAATAAGCTGCATTTGTCGATGAACTCCAAACCTTATAACTTGCAATAGCAAGAAGTGAGCTTGAAATGAGTGTCTGAGCAAAACACATTTGACTTCATCATTGTTGGTGCTGGCTCAGCGGGCTACATTCTGGCCAATCGGCTCAGTGAATGTGAAAAATTTAGTGTTTTGTTGCTGGAGGTGAGTGGTGATAACACAAGCCTCTGAATCAAGATGTCAGCTGGTTTTGCAAAAAAAAATATTATAGCGCTAAACACAACTATTGTTTCGAGTAATATCAATGCAGCAATGATGATGAATGCTGAGAAAGGCTTGGCCCACATCATCCAAGAACATAAGCAATAAAATATTGAATTAATTGCTAATAAAGATCGAAACTATTTGCATTGAAAATTTAAATAAGAAGATGAATTTTTTTTGTTTTACACAGGATTCTGCACTGTGTAATATGGCGCCAAAACAGCTTTGTTTTATCAATTAACCACAAGGAGTTTCATATGAAAGTTGGATTTATTGGCTTGGGTAATGCAGGCGGAAAGCTTGCGGGTAGTCTACTGCGTAACGGCTACGATCTCACTGTAAGAGATTTGAACACAGACCTTGTTGCTGATTTTGTCTCGCGCGGTGTAAAAAGTGCTGACTCTGCCAAAGAAATGGCACAGATTTGTGATGTTATCATTACCTGCTTGCCATCTCCTCAAATATGTTCTGAAGTAATGGAGGCTGCTGACGGTGTTTTGGCCGGCATTAGCAAGGGCAAAATTTGGCTGGAAATGAGCACCACTGATGAGGCTGAAATACGGCGTATTGGCGCTCTTGTGGTGGCTAAAGGTGCACGACCAGTTGATTGTCCTGTTTCTGGTGGTTGCCATAGGGCTGATACTGGAAACATATCTATTTTTGCGGGCTGTACTCGTGAAACTTTCGAGATTGTTTTACCAATACTCACTACGATGGGTCGCCGCATCTTACATACTGGTGAACTCGGTTCTGCTTCCATACTTAAGGTAATGACAAATTATCTGGCGACAGTGAATTTGGCGTCAATTGCCGAGGCACTGACAACCATGAAATTAATCGGTATGGATATGAATGTAACTTATGAGGCAATCAAGGCCTCTTCTGGCAACTCTTTTGTCCATGAAACAGAGTCACAAGTGATACTCAATGGCTCTCGAGACATTAGCTTTACGATGGACCTTGTGTCTAAGGATGTGGGTATATTTAATGAGCTTGCGCAGCGCAAGGGTTTGAACTTGGAAATCGCCCCTCTCATTGTTGATATTTTCAAAGACGGTGAAAAGCGTTACGGTTCACGCGAGCTCTCCCCTAATATTATTAAAAGATTGGAGGAAGCTGCGAGTGTTGAGGTGTTGGGTCGTGGTTTCCCGCCAGAGATGATTGATTTTGAGGCGGAAGAGTCGGGTTATGAGGTTGTAATAGCTGACAGGAAGGATATTTAGAGAGATTAAGATGAGTATTCAGGCTGAAACAATTATTGAACTTAAAACCTATCCAATTGACCGGCCTGAGAGTGCCGAATATCGCTCAATTGTTAATGTTGTAAAAGAGGGTCTCAGTGATGACGGTTGTGTGGTTTTGCCTAATTTCTTAAGTGATGTCGGTTTGAGCGCCTTGATGGAGGAATCTGAAGCTCGAAAATCACAAGCCTATTATTCAGAATCAAAACAATGCAATATTTACCTAGGAAATGGAAACCCCAATGTTGCTGATAACCATCCACAAAATATTTTTATGGAGCGTTCAAATGGCTTTATCACAGCCGATCTTCTGGGTGAGGGGACTTATGCCCATGCTTTATACTATTGGAAGCCATTAAGAGATTTTCTTGCCGGTTGTTTAAGCAAAAAAGAATTGCATATTTATGCAGACCCTATCTCGAATATGATTGTTAATCTGTGCAAAGCTCAGCAAACTTTCAACTGGCATTTTGACACAAACGAATTTACCATTACTTTTTTACTAAAAGGCGCCGAGTCTGGTGGGCATTTTGAGTATGTGCCTGATTTAAGAACTAAAGATGATGAGTGCTTTGATGAAGTTAAAAAGGTCTTGAATGGGGATCGTTCGAGGGTAAAGCGCCTAGATTTGCAAGAGGGTGACTTGCAGTTTTTCTTGGGTCGTTATTCACTGCATCAAGTGACGCACAATATGGGCAGTACAGATCGTCTTTTATTGATTCAGTCCTTTACCGAGATGCCTGGTGTTATTGGTAATCCGTCTCGAGTTAAAGATTTGTATGGAAAAACCACCTTGGCTCATAAAGAGAGAGTGGATGATAGGTCAAGGAGCGATCGGTTGCTGGATTAAGTATTTTTCTATCACGCGTTCTAAGAGAAACAGCCGGTCGTTATTGTGGCAAAATAACCAGCTTTCATTCAATTAAGTCTTAGCAGATGAGCAGCAACCAAACCCCTGAATTCAATGTTGGTGATATTGAGAAAACCATTGCCGAACTCACTGAAAGAGGCTTAACCCAAGCCAATATTGCAAGCGCAGGCAGCGATTGGTCAAGCGTGGTTGAGCCACTCGATCAAATCGAGCATGAGCTGGGTCAAAAAATGAGCGTTAATTCCCACTTGAACGCTGTTGTATTTAGTGAAGAATTCAACACTAAATATGAAAAAACACTGCCTTTAATCTCTAGGTATTACAGTGAGCTGGGCGCCAATAAGGCACTTTACCATGCTTTTCAGCGGCTGCAAAATTCCGCTTTGAATACGCAACAATTGCATATCGTTAAAGAGTCCATTCAAGGCTTTGAGCTTTCTGGTGTTGGCCTAGAGGGAGCAACTTCAGATCGTTTTAAGGCAATACAAGAAGAGTTGAGTTTACTTAGCAACCTATTCTCAAAAAACGTACTGCAGTCAACCAACGAATGGAAAAAGACAGTAACAATTGAAGAGCTCGATGGTTATTCTGAAACTGAATTGGCCAAAGTAAGAACTGAGGATGGTTACTGTTTAAGTTTGCAAATCCCTGTGTATATGGACGTTATGACTTATGCGAACAGGACCTCTCTTAGAGAAGAGGTTTATCGGGCCTATGTTTCCCGAGCGTCCGATGTAGGTTGCACCTCGAAAGCGTACGACAACCAACAGGTGATGGATGATATCTTGAGACTTCGAGGTGAGCTTGCACAATTACTAGGGTTTGAGAGTTACTCTGAACTCTCAATTGAATCAAAAATGGTTGGCTCAGCAGAGGAGGTTATTGGTTTTTTAGACGAGCTTGTTGTTCGTTCAAAGGCGCAAGCAATGAGTGAACTGGAAGAGCTTAAATCGTTTGCAGGACGCGAATTGTCGCCTTGGGATTTAATGCATTATTCAGAAAAACTTAAGCAGCAAAAGTTTGGCTATAAGCGCTCTGATTTAACACCGTATTTTCCCGAGGCAAGTGTTTTAAAGGGCCTGTTTTCAACCATTGAAAAACTGTATGGTATTTGCGTTACACAAGTGTCAGAATCGACTTATCACGATGATGTTAAAGTGCTTGAACTTACGGATGACAACGGGCCGATTGGGCGAATCTATTTAGATTCTTACGCAAGAGAAAATAAACGGGGCGGTGCTTGGATGTCTGACTATCAAGGTCTGTATCAGGACAACCTACCAGTTGCTTTTGTTGTTTGCAATTTGAACGGCCCAACAAACAACAAGCCGGCGTTGTTTGAATTTGATGAAATTGTCACCTTGTTTCATGAGTTTGGCCATGCGCTGCATCATGTATTGACCAAGGTTCCTTATCCTAGTGCTGCTGGTATTAGTGGCGTCCCTTGGGACGGTGTTGAATTGCCAAGCCAATACATGGAGTTCTATTGTTATGAAAAAAGCGTGATTGAGAATATTTCAGCGCACTGGCAAACAGGTGAAACCTTGCCTGAAAATTTGTATCAAAAAATAGTGACTTCAAAGAATTTCCAGTCGGGCTTACAGATGTTGCGCCAATGTGAATTTTCTCTTTGGGATATTCACACTCACATGTCGAATGATGACACCAATATTGTATTGGCAAAGGTTAGAGAAAGGACATCGTTGATGCCAATTATTGACGAAAATCGATTTCTCAACGCCTTTTCTCACATTTTTGCTGGTGGGTACGCAGCAGGTTATTTTAGCTACAAATGGGCCGAAGTTCTTGCAGCGGACGCCTATGAGTTTGTTCAGAAAAATGGCGGTATTGGCTCTGAGGCATCTAAGCAATTTAGGGAGTGTATTCTTGAGGTTGGTGGTAGTCTTGATTTTATGCAGCAATATCAAAAATTTAGAGGTGAAAAGCCGCAACTTGAAGGTCTATTGAAGGCTTCAGGAATATCTGTATAGTCGCAGAAAACAGCGGGTAAAATACGAAATAGATGACAGAAAAAGGCACGTTTTAAAGTGATTAAATTTTTGGTGGGTGTGATTGTTGCGTTGGCTCTCATTGGTGGTGCTGTCAGGTTTGAGTCAAACGACGAAAGTTGGCAAATTAACATCCACAAAAAAGAGGCGCTCTACAGTATTCAAAACGGCGCTATTCGAATCTATAATTTCGTCGAAGAGCTTATTGCGGGTGCTGATGTCATTGAGACATCCACACTAACACTTGAGGAGTAGGCTGGCTAGTCTATTTTAGATAATACGATTGAACCATTTGTTCCGCCAAATCCAAATGAATTTGAAATAGCATGGTTGATAGACATTTCTCTTGCCTCATTTGCAACATAGTCCAAATCACATTCTGGGTCCTGATTAAAGATATTAATCGTTGGTGGGGCCACTTGGTCTTTTATTGCCAGTGCCGTGAAAACGGCTTCAATTCCCCCAGCTGCACCCAATAGATGACCTGTCATTGACTTTGTAGAGCTCATGACAATTTTGTAAGCGTGCTCCCCGAGGGCCAGCTTTGTAGCATCTGTTTCAGCAATATCACCTGCAGGGGTAGAAGTTCCGTGGGCATTGATGTAGTTGACTTGGTCTGCGTTAATAGAAGCATTTTTCAGTGCATTGGTCATACACCTTGCAGCACCTTCCCCGCCTTTAGAAGGTAGTGTCATATGATAAGCATCACCACTCATACCGTAGCCAGTGACTTCTGCGTAAATCTTAGCACCACGTTTTTTCGCATGCTCGTACTCTTCTAAAACCATAACACCGGCGCCATCTCCCAAAACAAAACCATCGCGATCAACATCCCATGGTCGAGAGGCTGTTGTTGGGTCGTCATTACGCGTTGAGAGGGCTCTTGCAGCAGCAAAGCCACCCAACCCACAATTCGTGGTAGACATTTCAGTGCCACCAGCAACCATCATATCTGCGTCACCGTACTCAATCAATCTTGAAGCATCGCCAATGTTATGCGTTCCTGTTGTGCAAGCAGTAACAATGGCAAAGTTAGGTCCTTTAAGGCCGTACTTGATTGATAGGTTGCCAGAAACCATGTTAATGATAGAAGAGGGGACAAAGAAAGGTGAAATGCGTTTAGCACCCTTATCTCTAAATAGATTAGATGTTTTCTCAATTGTATGTAGGCCACCAATACCAGCACCAATAGCAACACCAATACGTTCAGCATTTTCTTCAGTGACTTTAATACCACTGTCTTCAATTGCTTGAATGCCAGCTGCCATGCCGTAATGAATAAAAATATCCATTTTTTTTGCATCTTTAGGACTGATGTAATCACAAATATCAAAGTCTTTAACCGAGCCACCAAAAGTCACTGATTGACCCGCGGTATCTAAGTTTGTTAAGGGGTTGATGCCAGAAACTCCATTGAGAATATTATCCCAAGACTGTTTAACAGAATTTCCGACAGGGCTAACTATACCAAGGCCAGTAACAACAACTCTTCTTTTGCTCATAATGATACTTTACTGGTTTTTTTTTGCTAAAAAAAAAGCGCTTAATTTATTTAAAAAAGCGCCTTTCAGGATTTATTAATCGTTATTACGTATTTGCTTTAACGTAGTCAATTGCTTGTTGGACTGTTGTAATATTTTCTGCCTCTTCATCAGGAATTTCACAGTCAAACTCTTCTTCAAGAGACATGACTAGTTCAACAGTGTCTAGAGAGTCAGCACCTAAATCGTCAATAAAAGAAGCGCTATCGTCAATATCACCACTAACATCTAGTTGCTCGCAGACAACTTTACGTACTCTTTCTTCAATACTCATTTTGACTATATTCCTTAATTAGTTTTAAAGGCTACTATTTTATCGCCAAATTAGCCTTTTGCAAGGTTAATTTTAATTATTTTATTGATAGTGAGTGGGGTCGCTTACACCAGCTTTTTCAAAGCCTTGGCGGCGTAAAACGCAGGCATCACATATGCCACAAGCCTCACCTCTATCATTGGCTTGATAACAGGTGGTGGTTATTGAGTAGTCAACACCTAGAGTTTGACCCTGCTTAATAATTTCAGCTTTAGTGAGGCTGATCAGTGGCGTGTGAATTTGGATTTTTTCGCCTTCAACTGATTGTTTGGTGGCCAAATTGGCCATAGTTTCATAGGCCTTAATGTATTCAGGCCTACAGTCTGGGTAGCCAGAATAATCCAGTGCATTGACACCAATAAAAATAGATTGAGCGTCAAGCACCTCTGCCCAAGCAAGTGCGAATGACAAAAAGATGGTGTTTCTTGCAGGAACGTAAGTAATCGGTATTTCGTTGTTCTGGTTAAATTTCGGTACTTCGAGAGTGGGGTCGGTAAGCGCAGAGCCACCAATATCATCGAGACAAACTCTCATAATACGATGCTCAGTCACACCAAAATTTTCGGCAATTATTTTGGCTGAAATGAGTTCAGAGAGTTGTTTTTGGCCATAATCAAAGCTCAGCGCATAACACTCAAAGCCATTTGACTTAGCTATTGATAATACCGTTGTCGAGTCGAGTCCACCTGAAAGCAGAATAACCGCCTTAGACATTGGCTAAATCACCTTTTGTTTCCAACCAAGCCTTTCTATCCGATGCGCGCTTTTTAGATAAAAGCATGTCCATAGTTTGAAACACTTGCAGTGGATTATCAAGCGTTAACTGAATAAGTCGCCGAGTATCAGGCTGCATAGTTGTTTCTCTAAGTTGCTTAGGGTTCATTTCGCCTAAACCCTTGAAGCGTTGTATTTGGATTTTCACTCGTTTATTTTCTTTTTCAATTTTAGCGCTTATTGCATCTTTTTCGTTGTCATCCAATGCATAAAAAACTTGCTTGCCGGCATCAATGCGATACAGTGGAGGCATGGCGACATACACGTGGCCTTCACGGACTAATTTTGGAAAGTGCTTGACAAATAAGGCGCAAATTAAAGTGGCAATGTGAGCACCGTCAGAGTCAGCATCAGCAAGAATACAGATTTTTCCATAACGCAAGCCTGATAAATCAACAGAATCCGGCTCAAGCCCAATGGCAACACTAATGTCATGAATCTCATTTGAGGCGAGTACCTCCGTGGAGTCCACTTCCCATGTGTTTAGAATCTTTCCTCGAAGTGGCAAAATTGCCTGGTATTCTTTATCTCTAGCTTGTTTGGCGGAGCCGCCAGCAGAATCACCCTCAACTAGAAAAACCTCTGTTTGATTTAAGTCACTACTGGTGCAATCTGAAAGTTTGCCAGGCAGGGCAGGGCCACTGACAATTTTTTTACGAATCACTTTTTTGCCACTCTTGAGTCTTGCTTGTGCATTCAAAATTGCCAATTCTGCGATTTTTTCAGCAATATTAGTATGTTGGTTAAGCCAGAGACTAAAAGCGTCCTTAGCAATTCCTGAGACAAAGGCGGCACACTCTCTTGATGAGAGTCTCTCCTTGGTTTGACCGGTGAACTGAGGATCTAGGATTTTAATTGATAGCACGTAGGCTATTTTTTGCCAAACATCGTCCGGCGTTAATTTGACATTTTTTGGTGTCAAATTTCTGAATTCACAAAATTCTTTCAGTGCCTCAGTAAGGCCAGAGCGAAGACCGTTAACGTGTGTACCACCTCCAATAGTTGGGATGAGGTTAACATAACTTTCGGCAATCGTATTACTGGTGTTTTCTGTCCATGTTAATGAGCAATGCATTTGCTCCTGTGGTGACTCAAAAGAAACAACAAAAGGATCGGATGGCAGGCAGTCGAGTCCATCTAGCGAGATCTTAAGATAATCCTTTAGGCCATCTTCATAAATCCATTTATCTGTGGTTTCATCAATTTGGTTTTCAAAGTTAACTTCTAGCCCAGGACAGAGGATTGCCTTTGAGCGAAGATTGTGACGTAACAGGCTTGCTGAAAATTTAACTGTATCAAAAAATTCAGGATCGGGTTTGAATTTAACTGTAGTGCCTGTGTTGCGCTTACCAACAGTGCCAATTTCTTCTAAGTCAGAGGTTTTTTTGCCAGAACTAAAAGCCATGTAATATTGCTTTCCATCTCTTTTAATCCAGATTTCAAGCAATTTTGAGAGGGCGTTAACTACTGAAACACCGACCCCGTGCAGACCGCCTGAAAATTGATAAGAGTCATTTGAAAACTTACCGCCAGCGTGTAATTTGGTCAGGATGACTTCAACACCCGGCACACCTTCTTTTGGATGGATGTCTGTCGGCATGCCTCTACCGTTGTCTTCTACAGAGACAGATCCATCTGTAAAGAGGATGACATTGATTTGCGTTGCGTGTCCCGCAACTGCTTCGTCAACACTATTATCAATGACTTCTTGAGCAAGATGGTTGGGGCGTTCGGTTTCTGTGTACATTCCCGGGCGCTTGTGAACTGGCTCTAGCCCGGTTAGGACTTCAATGGATGAGGCGTCGTAATTAGACATTGTAAGACATTATAGTGAAAGGTAATATTTGGCAAACATAATACCAAAAAAAAGCCCCAAAAAATGGGGCTTTTTTTAATAACTAATTAACGAGTATTTTACTTTTTTACAAGGCGGATTTTATAAATGTGAAGAAGTTTAGTAATTCTAAATGACTAAATATTTATAAAATTTAACACAGTAATAAAAGAAAAAGACGAAGTTAATTTACATCATGCCTGGCATACCGCCGCCCATGCCGCCCATATCAGGCATTGGAGATGCAGCTTGTGGTATATCAGTAACCATAGCTTCAGTTGTAATCATCAAACCTGAAATGCTTGCTGCGTGTTGAAGGGCTACACGCGTTACTTTTGTTGGATCCAAGATGCCCATCTTAAGCATGTCACCAAACTCTTCAGTACCGGCGTTGTAACCAAAGTTACCCTTACCTTGCTTGACTTCGTTTAGAATAACAGAAGCTTCACCACCACCGTTAGCAACAATTTGTCTTAGCGGAGCTTCAAGTGCGCGCTTAGTAATTGTGATACCGACGTTTTGATCTTCGTTGTCACCTGTTAGTGAGTCAAGAAATGAGATGGTGCGTACAAGTGCAACACCACCACCCGGGACAACGCCTTCTTCAACAGCTGCACGCGTTGCATGAAGTGCATCGTCAACGCGATCTTTTTTCTCTTTCATTTCAACTTCTGTAGCCGCACCAACTTTAATAACTGCAACACCGCCAGAAAGTTTTGCTAGACGTTCTTGCAACTTCTCTCTATCGTAATCAGAAGTTGTTACTTCAATTTGCGTTTTGATTTGACCAATACGGCCGTTGATTTTTTCTTTATCGCCGGCACCATCAATAATGATTGTGTTTTCTTTGCCGATTTCAATGCGTTTAGCCGTGCCTAGATGTTCTTCAGTCACACCTTCTAGCGATAGGCCAACCTCTTCAGAAATAACAGTAGCACCCGTTAAGACAGCGATGTCTTGCAAGATAGCTTTACGACGATCACCAAAGCCTGGCGCTTTAACTGCAGCTACTTTTACGATACCACGCATGTTATTAACAACCAAAGTTGCCAGTGCTTCACCATCGATATCTTCAGCAACGATTAGTAATGATTTACCCGATTTTTGAACCGCTTCAAGTGCTGGCAACAAGTCACGTATTGTTTGAATCTTTGAGTCGTGCAAAAGAATAGCGGGAGACTCAAGGTCAGCAGTCATTGATTCTTGATTGTTGATGAAGTATGGCGAAAGGTATCCACGATCGAATTGCATACCTTCTACAACATCAAGTTCGTTCTCAAGCGTAGTGCCTTCCTCAACAGTAATGACACCTTCTTGTCCTACTTTTTCCATTGCTTCAGCAATGATAGCACCGACAGATTCGTCTGAGTTGGCAGAGATTGTACCAACTTGTGCAATAGCTGCAGAGTCGTTACAAGGTTGTGAAGCGCCTTTTAAGGCCTCAACAACAGCTGCTGTTGCCTTGTCAATACCGCGTTTTAGGTCCATTGGGTTCATGCCCGCTGCAACTGCTTTAACACCTTCGGTGATTAGGGCTTGAGCCAACACTGTTGCTGTTGTTGTGCCATCACCAGCAATATCACTGGTTTTGGAGGCAACTTCTTTAACCATTTGCGCACCCATGTTTTGAAATTTACCTTCAAGTTCAATTTCTTTGGCTACTGTTACACCATCTTTAGTGATGTGCGGTGCACCAAATGACTTGTCGAGAACAACGTTTCTACCTCTAGGGCCTAATGTTATTTTTACAGCATTGGAAAGTGTGTTTACACCATCCAACATTAAATCTCTGGCTTCTGAGCCAAACTTTACATCTTTTCCTGACATTTTATATCTCCTTAATCTTCGATAACTGCAACGATTTCATCTTCGCTCATGACAAGAAGTTTTTCCTCATCAACAGTGATTTCTGCGCCTGAATATTGGCCGAACATGACAGTGTCGCCAACTTTAACATCCAAAGGGATGACCTTGCCATCAGCACTGATTCTACCGTTACCGGCAGCAACTACTTCGCCTCTGGAAGGTTTTTCAGTTGATGAATCAGGAATGATTAGACCACTTGCTGTGGTTTTCTTTTCTTCTACTCTACGCACGATAACACGATCGTGTAGTGGACGAATTTTCATACTTTCTCCTATGTATTGAACGAAAATAATCTTTGAAGGTTTTAGGCTTCTAGACTTTCTTTAAGCTTTTTAATCGCTTTGTTTTCAAGCTGGCGCACTCTTTCAGCAGAAACACCATACTTGTCTGCTAAAGTATGTAGGGTCGTTTTTTGTTCTTTCAAGTACCTAGATTGTAAAATATCCATACTTCTTTTATCTAGGGTTGAAAGTGCTTGATAAAGCTTGTGTTGTTGGTCTTTTTCCGAGCGATCGCTAAGCAACAATTGCTCTGGTGTTTTACCTGGATCAGCAAGATACTGTTCAGGCGTGTAAGAATCTTCATCATCGTTAAGCTCAAAGGCAACATCATTGAGTTGCAGTCGAGACTCCATTTCAATCACATCTTTTGCTCTAACACCAAGATCGGTGGCAATTTTCTCTGCTTGATCATTGGTCAGTGCTTGAAAAATGTGAGATTTAGCCTGTTTAAGCTTAAAAAATAGTTTGCGCTGCGCTTTGGTAGTCGCAACTTTAACAATTTTCCAATTTTTGAAAATATACTCATGAATTTCAGCTCGAATCCAATAAACAGCAAATGAGGAAAGTCGGACTTTCTTATAAGGATTAAAGCGCTTGACGGCCTTCATTAATCCGATTGTGCCTTCTTGAATTAAATCTGCTTGCTCTAGACCGTAACCTTTGTAGCCATGCGCAATAAAAGCAACAAAGCGCATATGAGCTAAGACAAGTTTTCTTGCGGCAGATAGGTCGCCATTGTCAAACAGCTCAACAGCCAGTTCGTGCTCCTGTTCTGGCGATAGGATTGGTGGATACTTTTGTACCTGTATGCCAGTAGTTGTATTGGCGATTGATAATGCAAATTCACTCATAATTTCTTTTGTTAAGTAAGATCTAAGCGATAATTAGAGCTAACATTATACCTAAATCTATTGTTATATCAATTGTTTAAGTAAATTTCTGTGCCTATACGATTGCTCTTGCGGAGTGAGTCTTGAAGAGAAGATAATGTGCTTTAAGTCGTTAAGTGCAGAAGTAAAATCATCATTAATGATGACAAAGTCAAATTCATAAAAATGATACATCTCAGCTTCAGCCTCAGCCATTCTTTTATCAATAATTTCTTGGCTGTCTTGGCCGCGACCCTGAAGGCGCGAAAGTAGAGCTTTTTTTGAAGGAGGCAGAATAAAGATTGATAATGCTGCTTCGTTCTCTTTAACTTGTTTTGCGCCTTGCCAATCTATCTCTAAGATGACATCATTATTTTTTTTAATTTCATCGTTAATCGACTTTTTAGAGCTTCCGTAATAATTATCAAACACTTTTGCATGCTCAACGAAAGCACTTTCTGAAATCATTGTGTCAAAAATGTCTTTAGAGATAAAGTGGTAGTTATCGCCATTTATTTCTCCGGGTCTTGGCCTACGGGTTGTGTGCGACACTGAGACGCACAAGTCGGACACATCGTTGATGAGCGCTTTAACAAGAGAAGTTTTGCCACAACCCGAGGGTGCAGAAATAATAAATAAATTAGCCATTTTTAGCCATTATCTGGGGTATAGCCCTTAATGTCGTCTAAATCATCTGCCGCAAAGAAGTATTTTTCCATTTGCTCTTTTAGGTAACTTTGAGCATTTGGGTCAATTAGGCTTAAGTTGTTTTCATTGATTAGCAAAGTCTGGTGATTAAGCCACATTTGCCAGCCTTCTTTTGAAACGTTTTCGAGAATTCTTTTTCCCAGCTCTCCGGGATATGGTGCGCGTTCAAGCGATGCAAGTTCTTTATTTAGTTTAATACAGTGTAGTGTGCTCATAGTTGTTTAACTCTTAGTCCAATAACATACAAACTTGCAAAATAAATTCCAGCAGAAACGAGAATGGTTCTGCTTAGCATAATGACTCTTTGTATAGCATCTGCTTGTATGTATGAATCTGTTGTAGGGGATGCATAGTAAATATAGCTCAACATTATAATGCTTGACAATGCAACTTTAATGAGCATTTTGTAAAAAGCTGAGTTGAGTTGGAAAATCGATTGTTTTGTTAAAAAGTAATACAGCAATGCGGCGTTTAAGAGAGCTGATATTGAAGTTGCTGCAGCCAGGCCATCATGGCCAAAATAATGTGCCAAAATTAAGTTTAGAATAATATTGCTACTCATTGCTGCAACGCCTGCTTTAACCGGTGTCTTTGTGTCACCTCTGGAGAGAAATACTGGAGCAAGGATTTTGACCGCGATAAAGGCTAGCAATCCAGATCCGTAAGCTCGCAAGCTAAGAGCTGATTGCATGGCATCACTTGCATTAAAAGCATCGTATTGAAAAAGGGTAATAATTAAACCATCAGCGAGCATCACAAGACCGATAGAAGAGGGTAGGCCTAAAATGAGCCCATAAATTAACGCCTTGTCGATAGTTTGTTCAAAACCGTCTGAGTCATTTTTTGCATAACAATTGCTTAATTTGGCAAGTGCTACCGTTGCCAAAGCAATGCCAATCAAGGCTAAAGGCAACTCCAATAAGCGGTCGGAATAATACAACCAAGAAACACTGCCAGCTATAAGTGTTGTTGCAATCATAGTGTCAATTAAAAGATTAATCTGAGACACTGAAACGCCAAATAAGGCCGGTAACATTCGTTTTTTTAAGGTTTGTATTGCTGGATGTGGGCCAAATTTTAGTTTTGGTAAACGATGGAGTTTTCTTAAAAAAGGTATTTGAAACAGGAGTTGGGCGACACCACCAATCAGCACGCCCCATGCGAGCGCCATGATGGGTGTATCTAGATATTTTGCGAGAAAAATTGCACTAAGTATTAACGAAATATTTAATAGGACAGGCGTGAATGCAGGCACGCTAAAATTGTCATAAGTGTTTAGAATGGCGCCGGAAAAAGCAGTTAGGGAGATGAGCAACAAGTAAGGAAAAGTAATTCTAAGCATGTCAGAAGCTAAGAAGTAATGACTTTGATCGGTTTTAAAATAAAAACCCCAGGCAAAAACAAACATCACCAGTGGCGCTAGCACCACCACTACAATTGTAACCAGAATTAGAATGCTTAGCAGTTTCGTTGCGATGTGGTTAATCACTTCTTGCAACTCATCATCATTTTGATTTATTTTGCTGTCAGTTAAAATGGGAATAAAAGCCTGTGAAAAAGCGCCCTCGGCAAAAAGGCGGCGAAAGAAATTAGGAATACGAAAAGCAACAAGAAAGGCATCAGAGAGCCCATTGGCGCCAAAGTATTTGGCAATAATAAAGTCTCGTACAAGGCCTAGAATTCGTGACAACAAAGTCATCACAGTAACAACACTGCTAGACTTTATAAAAGATTTTGTCATGATGTGTGACGTTTATTATTCGTCAGCCGGACCACGCATGATGCCCTCTCGTGAGTTGCGAATGCATTCAACAAATTGCATCACTTCACGGCTATCTGATTCTGATTCTTCAAGTTCGATTAAGGCGCTATCAAGAAGTCTACCTTGTGATTCTCGATAGACGATTCTGAAGGCACGCCTGATTGAGGCAATTGAACTCGGACTGAAGCCGCGCCGCCTCATGCCAACTGAGTTTATGCCTCTTATTTTTGGATGAACGCCGGCAGCAATCATGTAATCAGGAATGTCTTTATTGACTTGAGAGCCCATGCCAACATATGTATGGCGACCAATCATACAAAATTGTTTAACCAGCACAAATCCACCAAGAATTGACCAGTCAGCGATGCGAACGTGCCCAGCTAGAGAGGCGTTATTTGACATAATAATATGATTACCTAATTGACAGTCATGGGCAATATGAACATACGACATAAGCATATTATTAGATCCTAACCTTGTTAAAGAGTTCTCTTTTTCTGTGCCTCGGTTAATGGTGCAGAATTCACGTATAAGATTATCATCACCAATAATTAAGTTGCTTTCTTGGCCTTCTTGGTAAGTCACATCCTGAGGATCTCCTCCTATTGAAGCAAAAGAGTGAATTTGATTGTTCTTGCCAATTTTTGTGGGGCCAGAAATGACCGCATGAGTATTTACAATAGTACCTACATCGATTTCAACATTAGCACCAATAACCGCGTAAGCGCAAATTATTGCATCTGGATGAACCTTTGCGCTTGGGTCTATAATTGCTGACGGATGAACGGCCACGGTGTTATTCTGCAGCTTTTTGAGTGCACATAAGGATTGCAGAAGTAACCAACTCACCATCAACTGTGGCTCTGCAATTAAACTTCCACATACCGCGCTTGACAACCATCACTTCAACTTTAAGCAGGATTTGGTCACCCGGTTCAACAGTGCGTTTAAAGCGCACCTTGTCAATTCCAACCAACATATAAATTTGACCATCAATGGGTTTTCCCACTTCAGATTTGAAGGCTAAGATGCCTGTTGCTTGAGCCAATGCTTCCACGATTAAAACTCCTGGCATAATTGGTTGTGCAGGGAAATGACCAGTGAATTGAGGCTCGTTAAAGGAAACGTTCTTGATTGCTGTAAGGGATTTTCCAACTTCAATGTCAAGAACACGGTCTATCATTAAAAAAGGGTAGCGGTGAGGTAGAAAGTTTTTTACCTCATTAATATTCATTTCCATAATTATTTTTTAACGTCTTTTAATTTAATATTCATAGTTTTGGCAATTTTATCAAGTTTTATCAGCCACACCCCAACCTTTTTCCAGCCTTTATGTGTCATTAATGGGAAGAAGCCAGTATAGATTCCTGATTTGCTAATATTTTTATCTACGGTGCTTGTGGCGTTGATTGTAACATCATCAACAATTCTTAGATGGCCCACAATACCAACCATGCCGCCAATCATGCACCGTTTGCCAATAACCGTACTACCGGCAATGCCAGTTTTTGCAGCAATGGCAGTATTTTCGCCTATGATGACGTTATGTGCAATATGTACAAGATTGTCGATTCTGACACCATTGTGAATCTCAGTGTCATTAATGGTACCTCTGTCAATAGTAGTATTGGCACCAATCGTAACATCGTCACCTATGACAACCTTACCCACATGCGCGATCGTTTGCCAGCTTTTATCGTCATTTCTTGCGTTGCCAAATCCTTCTGAGCCAATTACGGCGCCAGAGGAAATAACACATGAATGACCCAACTCAGAATCCCTGTGAACAACAACGTTAGCGTAGATATGCGAATGTTTTCCTATTTTGACGTTGTCTTCAATAACGCAATTCGCTCCGATCATAGTGTTTTCACCAATACTCACATTTTTACCGATGACACAACCCGAACTTATTGATACGTTGTCGACCTGCGCTGTAGGGTCAACCATTGCATTATTGACACCTTGATGGAACGAATAGGCTTGTTTAAAGTAATGACTAAGTTTGGCAAAAGCTAGATAAGGATTTGACACTAATAGAGCGTTTACGTTACAGTGTTCACGGTGTTCTTGGTGAAGAATAACAGCACCAGCTTTTGTTTTGCTTAAAGTGTTGAGATACTTTTTCTGTGTCACATAGCTTACTTGATTTGGACAAGCTTCACTCAAAGTGTTAATCCCTTCAATTTCAATTGAGTGGTCACCGATTAAAGTGGCATCAATTAATTCAGAGATTTCCCCTAGGGTTATTTTCACTGTGATAGATCTCCCATTTTGGCGATTATCATGTCACTAATATTGATCTCATCACTAACAAAAGCAACCTCTTGATATAGAATTAAATCATATTTCTCATCCATTGCAACTTTGATAATGATTCGATTGATCAGCGTTTGAATGCGATCAAGAGCAATAAGTTTTTTTTTGGTTAATTGCTGTTGCCAAAGTTCCGTTTCTTTTTTAAAGTAGACCTTAAGTTTATTGATGTTATCAACTTTATTTTGTAGGCTTTCCTTCGGTAAATGGCTACTGGTTTTTTGGAGGTATGATTGCAACAAGTTAATGTGGTCGAGTAAATCCAGTAATTCCTGTTTTTTTGGCTGGAATTCTTTGGCTAATTGAGCACTTTCTTGTTGGTATTGAGAAGAATTACTAATAATCTCTTCAATGTTAATGTAACCAATTTTTAAGGTTTGAGCGCTAGCGGTTGCCACCAATAAAGTGCAAATTAAGAGAGCAATGATTTTTTTCATTGCTTATGCTAAAAGCCCGTGCCTAGAGAAAAGGCAAAATTTTCAATATCATCACCCGACTTTTTAAGAAGTGGTGTGGCGACATACATGCCAATAGCGCCAATTGGGCTCATGTAAGCAAATGCAAACCCAGCTGACATACGTAGATCTCCAAGATCAACGCTTGACGTGCTGCCATAGACATTACCCATGTCCACAAAGGCACTCATGCGCATATTATCACTGTTATCAATAAAAGGAGTGGGTGAAATAATATTAGCACTAGCTAGGACGGATAATTCACCACCTTTTGCTTTGCCATTTGGATAGAGTGGGCCTAGCGTTTTAGAACCAAACCCTCGAACCGAACCACTGCCGCCACCAAAATAGCGCTTAAAGAAAGGCAATTCTTTTCCGCCATAACCTGTCGCCAGTCCTAAGTTTCCAGTAAGTTTAAGAGTTAAATTATTGTTGAGAGGTTTGTAGCTCTTGTGGCTGGCATTGGCTATGATGTAGCGGTAATCGCCAAGCGGCAGAGAAAGGTCAACGCTTAAAGCATTGCTTCTACCATTCGTTGGGTACATGTAGTGGTTTAGAGTATTTTCATTCCAATTGATGTTTATACTGACTTCATCATTGCTGGTGCTGGCGCACTGACTCGACTCATAGTCAGGTGTCTTAAATTTAACTCCACATGTAATATCATTTTTCGAGAATTGCAAGCTGCCGTTAAGCCTGGTGTTTTCGGTTAATGGAACACCATAACCAAGATTTGCACCAACTGTATCAATTTTATAAGAATCTTCCATGACATCATTATCATCAAGAGAACTCATAAAGGCACCGTAACTGATGCTGTGTTGCTTGGTGTTGAAGTAGGGATTTTCAAAGAAGAAACTAATCTTATTATAAGAGTCAGAAAATTTAATTTGTGCATTAAGAGTGTTTCCAGAACCGAGAAAGTTTTTTTCTTTGATTCCGGCATTTAACGAGATGCCGTAATTATTACTATGGGAGATGCCAAAACTGAGCTCACCAGTTTTGGTTTCTTGAACACTGAAATGAAGGTCAATTTTATCTGGAAAGTCTGGCAGTTCATTAGTAGTAATTTGTACATCAGAAAAATAGCCAATACGTCTTAGTTTTGTAATTGAATTTACAATAGCAGTTCGTGAATAAAGCCCACCCTCAGAAATGCCAATTTCTCTGCGAATAACTTCGTCCTGAGTTCTGGTGTTGCCAGAAATTGTGATTCTATTAATATAAACTTTTTTCTTGAGAGAGATATCAATGATTAGGTTTACTGTGTTTGAAACATCTTGAGTAATAGGACTCACGTATGCATGGGCGTAGCCTTGATCAGTGTATATATTAGCAATTTTTTGAATCCCATCAACAACTTTTTGGCGGTTAAAGATATCCCCTTTTTTAATGCCTAGTAATTGAACTAGGGCTTCTGCCTTTTGGTTTTTTAAATCACCTTGAAAAGCAACTGTGCCTAATTTATATTGTTTACCCTCTGAAATTTGAACATTGATGTTAATTTTTTCTCTATCATCGGAAAGTGAAGTGTCCACTTGAATAATATTGAAATCTAAATAACCTTTATTTAAATAAAAGGCTTGCATAGCGGCAACGCCTTTATTTAATTCCAAGTCTGTAAAGCGATTTTTTTCAGTGAAATAATTGATAAAAATGTTGTCAGCGACACCAATACCAAATAAATCTAGGAGCTCTTCTTCAGAAAAAGAATGGGCACCAGTAATGCCCATTGAGCCAATGGTTGCTCTTTCACCTTCAGTAATGTCAAGTTCAATGCCCATCCTATTTTGAGAATCAAGATCAAGGTTTTGCTCAATTTCCAAGTTAAAAAATCCCTCAGCATTGTATTGAGATTTCAGTGATTCAAGAAAATCATGAAGCTTCTTCTTGGTATAAAGTCCTCCAATAGTAAGTTTGTAGTCGTCAATTGATTTCTCCAGTTTATCTACATCAAGAACTTTATCTGAATAATTAAGTACGTCTATGTATTTAATGTGCGGGTTTTCTATCAGTGTAATCGCCACTATGTCGTTATTAATTGAAACACCAATATCAGCAAAAAAGCCAGTAGCAAAGAGTGTTTTAATAATTTGATCAGAAGTATAGTCAGTTATCTCATCTCCAACTTCGAAAGAAAGATAACTTAGGACAGTGCTATTTGGGATAGTGCTAAGTCCCGAAAGCTCAATGTTTTTCAATGGAGTCGCGTTGGCTTGAATTGAAAAAAGTAAGCCAATAAAAATGCTAAATTGAATAATTTTATTTTTCATAGTAGTTGTCAAAAATTGTAAATTTTTGGCTCATTATATACTCGAACGAATCTAATTAGTTATATGGGCCAGGAGTAATTTTAACAAAATATAGTGCTAGATAGGGATTCTAGCACATTTTTTTTGCCCTATTATTGTGCGCTAGTAGCCGAGTTAAATCCTACTTGGATGCCAGTCTTTGTGATACTTTTTTCAAGTAATCCGTCCAAAGTTGCGCTTGGTTAAGTGCCAAGTAGTGCAAATGCGACCACGAATAAATACCAGTGTCATGGCCATCGTCAAAATGCAGTACGACGGCGTAATTACCCATAGGGCGGATATTCTGTATCAGTACATCTTCTTTATTGAGTTGCAGTACAGCATCCTCCGGTTTATGACCTTGAACTTCAGCCGAGGGCGAGTAAACTCGTAAAAATTCACTTGAAAGAGGGTAATTAACCCCTTCAAAGGAGACAGTTAAAGTGTTTTTTTTCTTATTAAGAGTGATGTTGCTAGGTGTAATCATATAGTAATAGTGAAATGAGTTTTATTGAGGTATTATAGAAACTTAGAGTGCACATGTCGTTAAAATATTGCTATGGTTTATTTTACGAAAATGCAAGGCCTTGGTAACGATTTTATTGTTATTGATAATACACAAGGTAATGTTTGTCTCTCCAGCGAAGAAATCCGAGATTTGGCTGATCGACATTTTGGCGTTGGCTTTGACCAATTATTAATGGTTGAGCCTGCTATAAGCGCTGGCGTTGATTTTCAATATACGATTTTTAACTCTGATGGTTCTGAAGTATCTCAATGTGGTAACGGAGCAAGATGTTTTGCTCGGTATGTTTACGAGAAAGATTTGGTCAAAAGCAAGAAGATTACGGTGGAGACGCGTTCAGGCATTATGCATCTTGAAATTAATCGAGACAACACTGTAAAAGTTAATATGGGCGCACCCATATTTAACCCTATAGAGGTGCCTATTTCTGTCCAAGAGTTGGCAAAAGAGTACATTGTTGAGGGATTTTCTATGGGTGCTTTATCGATGGGAAACCCTCATGCTATTATTGTAGTTGATAGCTTTAATGACAATGATGTAAAGGGTATTGGGACCAAGATACAAAACGCTGATTTTTTCCCTGAAAGCGTTAATGTTGGTTTTATGATTGTTACTAATCGCACCGAAATCAACTTACGCGTTTATGAGCGTGGTGTTGGTGAAACCTTGGCTTGTGGTTCTGGTGCTGCAGCCGCCGTTGTCCACGGTCAGCAAATGGGGCTCTTAGACGACACAGTAACGGTCCATTTGACTGGCGGCGATGCTTTAATTGAGCACCAGTTGGGTAGTGATGTTTTTTTATCGGGTCCGGCTGAGTTTGTTTTTGAGGGAGCGATTAAGCTTAGAAGCGATAATTTCTAGTCGACTTCAACACTAAGTATGGAGGTTGTCTCATAGTTTGCTAGATTGAGTGCGCTGAGTTTTTCTCCCCAAACACAACCATGGTCTAACGGATAAACATGCTTCGTATTGATATTTCTCAGCGTTGACCAGTGACCAAACAACACATCGGTGTTGTTTAGCGCTCGATTTTCGTGTTCAAACCAAGCCTTAAAGCCAATGGGTGCGCGATCGATATTTAGTTTATGCTCAAATTCTAACTCTCCATCTCCTTTGCAAAACCGTATTCTCATCATGGCATTGATGGTATATCGACAAATTTCATCTTCATTTGAGCAATCCGACTCTTTGGCGGGCTCATTGCCGTACATAATACCGAGAAAGTCCTTAGTACGGTTATCTTGCAAACGTTTTTCAACTTGTTTGGCCTGCTTAAGTGCTGTTGTTTTATCCCATTGCGGTGGAATGCCTGCATGCACCAACAAAGCGTCGTTGTGTTCAATCAGCAGTGGCCTTGTAAGTAAATAATCAAGCAGTGTATTTTTATCGGGTGCTTGAAGTATGTCATGAAAAGTATCTTTTCGATTTGGGCGATGAGACGTTAGCGCACAAACAAGCAAATGAAAGTCGTGGTTGCCAAGAACCATTTCAGCATTTTCTTTGAGTGATTTGATAAACCGAAGTGTTTCTAGGGACTTGTTTCCACGATTGACCACATCACCTAAAAAAAACAGTCGATCGCTGTCGACATTAAAGTTGATTTTTTTCAGCAGCTGCTTAAGGGTGTCAAAACATCCTTGTACATCGCCAATAGCATAGTCCATGAGCTGGGGTGTCTAGTGAAGTGTATAAGGCTTACTAAGAACAAACTCTGGAATGATGGCATCAAAACGTTGCCCTTCGTCATTAATCATGCCGTAAGCGCCTTTCATTGAGCCAGTTTCGGTATTAATGATTGCACCTGAGCTGTACTCAAAACTCTCTCCAGGCGATAGATGAGGTTGCATACCAATCACACCTTCGCCAACTACTTCTTCCACGTAACCAGACTCATCTTCTATCAACCAGCGTCTTGTTCTTAATTGGGCGCCGCTGTTACCTTTGTTGGTAATAGTGATCGTATAAGCATAGGCATACTGGCTGCTCGGGATGTTTGATTGATTTGGTAGATAGGTAACTTCTACATCGATGCTAATTTTGTTTTGCATAGTCTTTGGTTAAGTTAATAAATTCATCCACGCTGAGCATTTCTGCACGCTGCGATAAATCAATATCGGTTTGTTGTTGGCTGAGAATAGATTTTAAACAATTTCTGAGTGTTTTTCTACGTTGTGAAAAGGCGATTTTTACAACTTTTTCTAAAAGCGCTGACTCTGCAAGTGCTGTATCCACTCTTGGTTTTAGGTAGATGATGGCAGATTCTATTTTTGGCTGAGGATCAAAAGATTCTTTAGGTACGCTAAACATCAATTCAACTTCAAAAAAAGCCTGCATCATCACACTTAAGCGTCCATAAGTTTTACTACCATGGGGAGCAACAATCCTATCAACCACCTCTTTTTGTAGCATGAAGGTCATATCGATAATTTTGTTTCGATGCCCCAATAAATGAAACAACAAGGGCGAAGAGATGTTGTAGGGTAGGTTGCCCACAACTCTCACTTTTTCTTCCAGTTGGTCGAAGTCAAACTTAAGCGCATCGGCTTCTATAATACTGAGATTTTGGTGGTTTTTCGATTTTAGTAATGCGATCAAATCTCGATCAATTTCAATGACCTTCATTGCCTCAAGATTTTCAAGTAATGGTAAAGTCAACGCTCCTTTGCCAGGCCCAATTTCGATAAAATTGTCTTTGGGGTTGGGTGCAATGGTTGCGACAATTCTCTCAATGATTTGTGAATCAATTAAGAAATTTTGCCCAAATCGCTTCCTAGCTTTGTGCTGCATGGTCACTTAGTGTATTGAAGTAGGATAGAGCGGTATGGAAGCTGCCAAGGCTGATGTTGCCAGTGCCGGCAAGGTTAAGTGCTGTACCGTGGTCAACTGAAGTACGAAAAAACGGCAGACCCAGGGTGATGTTGGCCGATTTTTTAAAACCAAGTGTTTTCAGTACCGGTAAACCTTGATCATGATACATTGCTAGAACTACATCCACACCCTCTAGTGAGGCGGGGGTAAAAGCTGTATCAGCGGGCACTGGGCCCGATAAGTGATAATCTTTGGCGTTTAATTTTTGAATAACTGGGGAAATAATTGTTATTTCTTCATCCCCTAAATGACCATCTTCACCTGCGTGTGGATTTAAACCACAAACCAGAATATGAGGTTTGTTTATACCAAAATAGCGAAAATCGTGATTAATGATTTCGATCACTTCTGTTAATAAGTCTTGAGTGATGTTTTTTGAGACTTGACTTAAAGGTAGGTGGGTTGTTGCTAAAGCAACCTTCAGTGTGTCGGTGGCAAGCAGCATCACTGTTTTACTAACATTGCTTAATTTAGCGAAAAATTCGGTATGGCCGCTAAATACGACGCCGGCATCATTAATAACGCCTTTGTGTACTGGACCAGTTAGCAAGCCATCGGCCTCGCCACTTAAACAATGGTTGCCAGCTATTGTCAGCGTTTCAAGCACATATTTAGAATTATCAGTATTAAGTACGCCTGGGGTAGCACTCACTTTTGCTGAAATTGGGAAGATATAAAGCTCCCCCTTTTTGGTTGTGGGTGACTCCGTTAAATGAATTGGTAAGCAAAGTTTTTTTGCTCTTTTGATTAAGATATTTGGATCTGCATAAACAAGCAGGTCTTCTTTCCTTGCTTGCTGAGCGTACATAATGGCTAAGTCCGGCCCAATACCAGAGGGTTCGCCGGGGGTGAATGCAATCGCCATATAAATTGTTAGCTTACGGTTTCGCCCTTAGCTTGAAGATCTGCGTGATATGAAGATCTAACCATGGGGCCACTGGCGACTTGGGAAAACCCAAGCTCAGTTGCAAGCACTTTGTATTCAGCGAATTGATCTGGGTGGATGTACTCTTCAACAGCCAAGTGATGCCTGCTTGGTTGCAAGTATTGACCTAGGGTAAGCATATCAACTTGGTGGTGGCGTAAGTCTCTCAGAGCATCCAGCACTTGTTTCTTGGTTTCACCAACACCTAGCATTAAGCCAGATTTTGTGGTTACTTGCGAGTGTTGCTGTTTAAAGCTCTTCAGCAATTCTAGCGAGTGCTGATAGTCCGCACCCGGCCTAACCTTGGGATATAAAAAAGGCACAGTTTCTAAATTGTGGTTGAACACATCGGGAGGACAATCGGTGAATATATCTAGTGCTTTATCCGCTCTTCCCCTAAAATCGGGTGTTAATATTTCAATTTTTACTGAGGGTGTTTGCACTCTAATTGCGTCTATACAGTTTTTAAAATGCATGGCACCACCATCCCTTAAATCATCACGATCAACTGATGTGATAACAACGTATTTAAGTTTCATTTTAGCAATCGTGTCAGCTAGATGTTTAGGCTCATCGGTGTCAAGGGATTTTGGTTTTCCATGGGCTACGTCACAAAAAGGGCAGCGCCTTGTACAAATTTGTCCCATGATCATAAAAGTGGCCGTGCCGTGTGTAAAGCATTCGTTTAAATTTGGACATTGTGCTTCTTCACAAACAGTAAATAATTCTTGTTTTCTTAGTGTTTTTTTAAGCTGACTGACTTTTGGAGAATTGCTGTGACGAATTCTTATCCAGCTAGGCTTTCTAAGTGGTATGCGGCTTGCATCCGGCTTGATTCTCAATCTCTGAGTCTTTGATTGGCCCTTGAGGGCTTTTATTTCAACGTCTTGTAACATGGCTAATTAAATGTTGAGTAAGTTGTTGTTGGATTGTGTCAAAAAAAAGCGTATTATCCGCCAAATCTTGCATTTGTGTCACTTTTAAATTTGCATAACCACAAGGATTGATTAACTTAAATGGCTCAATGTCCATGTCAATATTCAGACTTAGGCCGTGATAGGTTTTGCCTTGTTTGATTTTGAGTCCAAGTGCGGCAATTTTGTCACCATTTACATAGACGCCAGGCGCACCCTTTTTTCTCTCAGAATGAATATTGTAATCGAGCAGTAAGTCAATAATGGATTGTTCAATTATTGACACCATTTTTTTAATACCAATCCCCAGTCTTTTGATGTCAATTAAGCAATAAATGATAAGCTGGCCTGGGCCATGATATGTAATTTGACCGCCACGATCAGAATGAACAAGAGGAATGCTGGTTTTTGACAACAAGTGTTCTGCTTTGCCTGAAAGTCCTTGAGTTAGCACCGGGTTGTGCTCTACAACCCAGAGTTCGTCTGGCGTGTTTTCATCTCTTGTTTCGGTAAAAGACACCATAGATTGCCAACAAGATCTATAGTCTTGGCGTCCTTTATTGACAACCCGAATCATATTATTTACAGAGACCTTTACATAATGATGAATGATTAGAAAAATGATAAATTTTTCTAAATTTGAAATTTTTTAAATCCACGCCTAGCAGGGCTAAGGGTGTTTTTAAAATGTTTTGAAGTTGGCGAAAGGTGGTATTTTTATGGTTGTTCATCATTATGCAAAGGTCTCTTACAAAAGGTAGGCTACTTGAGGACACTTTTGTAAGCCCTCATTAATGTCATCTAATTGCGCTCGACTTGTGGCGATGATTCTAACAGTAAGGGAAATATAGGCGCCTTTTGAGCTGACTTTTTCTGTTATTTGATTGTCGTGTAATTGACCAGAGTGTGGCTCAATAATGTCACAAACAATTTGCTTGAAGTCTTGCGTTTTTTTTCCAAAAACCTTAATCGGGTAATCACAGGGGAAATTAAATATTTCTTCGTTAGAATTGTTCATAAAATAAAGTCCACCACTGGGCAGCTTGTCAAGTCATTATTTATGGCGTTAATTTGCGCTCTGCTGGTCGCCACAATACGGATTGTCATGGATAACATTTTACCTTTTCGTTTTGAAGTAATTTGGTGAGGCGTAAGTTTGCCAGCGTGATGCGTAATAATTTCACATACTTTGGGTTCAAATTCACGTCTATTTCTGCCTTCTATTTTGATCACATAATCGCAAGGAAAATGGGAGATATTTTCTTTAACATGGCTCATATACAGGCATTTTACCACTTTGCTTTAAGTGCGCTATATTGATGTAAAATTGACGTTAAAAATAACCAAAAAATCATGATTCAAGATTTAACACCCAAAGCTTTTAAAGCATCCCTAAATAACGATAACACCCTTTTGATTGATGTCCGCGAAGACTGGGAGTTTGATGTGTGTAAAATCCATGGCGCCCAACTTATGGCAATGAGTGCTATTGCCGAAACCTATACTCAGCTTGACAAAAATGCAAATTTAGCCATCTATTGTCATCATGGCGTTCGCTCTTTACGCGTCATTCATTTTCTGCAATCTCAAGGTTACGAAAACCTAATTAATTTGCAAGGTGGTATTGATGCATGGTCTAGTGAAGTTGATAGTTCTGTTGCTAAATATTAGTAGCTGAAAACAGCTTTTTTACCAATGATTTTTGAATCGACTATAATCAATTTTATTCAAAAATCTCCCAACAATATAGGTTGTAAAAATGAATCTTATTGAACAAATGTTCAAATTGCAGAACGAATTAAATAACAATACCAACGGTCAAATGTGGGTTGATGGATTCACAAAAGAAAACCGTCAAATTTCATGGTATCGGTGTATCTATATGGAGGCAGCAGAAGCGATTGATTCTTTTAATTGGAAGCATTGGAAAAATATCAATGTTGAGCCTGATTGGGCTAATATCAAAGTTGAGTTAGTGGATATTTGGCATTTTATTATGTCGGAGGCCATTCGAGTCGGCGACCAATCTTATGCCGATCAATATGAAGAAATCGATGCAGTAGGCGATTTGGATCCAGAGATTCTACTACAAACACTTGAAAGGATTCTAGCTTTATCAGCGCAGGCAAAAATTGGAGATAACAGCGTCATTCGCGAAACGATCGATTTGTTTTTTGTTGCTTTGTCGCACATTGGCATGGACACGGCGGAGCTTTACAAGCGCTACGTTGTCAAAAATCAGCTGAATACATTTAGACAGCAAAATGGCTATAAAGATGGCAGCTATATTAAAATTTGGAGTTCGGTCGAAGACAATGTTGTTGCTTTTAATATTATGGATGACAATCCTGGCATTACGCCAAGCGAACTTTATAAGCAACTTGAAACGGCTTACGCAAGTCTCAATTAGCCGAACTCTTTAATGTTGAAGTGAATAACAACACACAAATTCGTTTGACTGAGTACAGTCATGGCGCTGGCTGTGGTTGCAAAATATCGCCTAAGCTACTTGATGAAATGCTCAGTGGCAGTAAAATTGATTTTTTCGACGCTAACTTACTGGTCGGTAATGAGTCAAAAGATGATGCTGCTGTTTATGACCTAGGTAATGGTGAAGCACTCATTAGTACAACCGATTTCTTTATGCCTATTGTCGATGATCCTTTTACTTTTGGCAGAATTGCCGGCTGCAATGCAATCAGTGATATTTATGCAATGGGGGGCAAACCACTGATGGCAATTGCTATTTTCGGCTGGCCGATTAATAAACTGCCTGCGCACGTTGCTGCTGAGGTGATAGAGGGCGGACGTTCAATTTGTGCTGAGGCGGGTATTGTACTTGCTGGTGGTCATAGTATCGATTCCCCAGAGCCAATTTTTGGCTTATCGGTTTCTGGCAAGATTGACCTTAAGCATTTAAAAAAGAATTCAGACGCACAGGTGGGGGATGTGATTTTTTTAACAAAACCACTTGGTGTTGGGATTCTGTCCACAGCGCAAAAAATGAAGAAAGTCAGTACTGACGATCATCAAAATGCCATTACCCAAATGACGCAACTCAACAGCATCGGTAGTGAGATTGCAAAAATCGAAGGCGTCAATGCGATTACCGATGTTACTGGTTTTGGTTTGGGAGGGCATTTGGTTGAGGTTTGTTTAGCGAGTCAAGTTAGTGCAAAACTGAGGTTCGCCAACATACCACTGCTTGACAACATAGAGCATTACCTTGATTTGGGTTGTGTACCTGGCGGCAGTGAGCGAAACTTTAACAGCTATGGGCATCAATTGGACGCATTAAGTGCAATGCAACAATCCATTGTTTGTGATCCACAAACCAGTGGCGGTTTACTTATTACTGTTTCTCAAAGCGCTAAGAGCACAGTAAAAGCAATACTAAAGAAGCAGCAATTGTCATTCGCACAAATTGGTGAAATTTGCCCAACAGAGTCCCAATTAAAAACCATTAGCTTTCAATGACAGAGCTTCCAGTTATTGATAATTATGAGGCTTTGTTTGTCAACAATACGCCGTTACTAGACACGCGTGCACCTATAGAATTTTCCCGAGGTGCCTTCCCGAATGCTCAACACGCACCGTTAATGACGAACGATGAGCGCGAGCAAGTTGGCACTTGTTACCAAAATATCGGCAAAGAAGCCGCACTTGAGCTTGGCCACCAATTGGTTAGCGGGCAAGTTAAAGAGCAAAGACTTGACGCTTGGATGGCATTTTTTCAAAATAATTCAAATGGTATTTTGTATTGTTTTCGAGGCGGCCTGCGCTCACAAATAACGCAGCGATGGATTTTTGAACGCTCTGGCATTGCCTACCCGCGTATTAAAGGCGGCTACAAAGCGATGCGTCGTTTTTTGATTGATGAGCTGGAAACCCTAAGCGAGAAACTTAATTTTGTTGTTATTGGCGGACAAACTGGTGCAGGGAAAACGCTGTTATTAAACCGGTTAAGTGGTAGTGTTGATTTGGAAGGTTTGGCCAATCATAGGGGTTCCGCTTTTGGTAATGACGTTGAGCCTCAGCCAACACAAATTAATTTTGAAAATGCGCTGGCTATCCAGCTCATAAAAAATAAACAGCAATCGCTTATTGTCCTTGAGGATGAAGGCGCTAATATTGGCACGATTCACATTCCAGACGTACTTAAGCTTAAGGTTCAAAGTTCAAAACTGGTCGTGCTGAAAGCCTCTGTTGATGAGCGGATTGAGCTTAGCCTAAAAACCTATGTTGCTGATATGCATGATAAATACTGTGCACTGGACGCGCAACAAGGCTTTGAGAACTTTGCTAATTATTGGCGTGAGAGTCTTGGCAAAATTCGTAAGCGTCTTGGTGGTGTGCGTTATCAAGGGCTCATTAAAATTTTGGAAAATGCGCTTAGTCAGTATTACAGCTCAGGCGGTGCTACACTTTTTTTACCCATTATTGAAACGCTTTTGGTTGACTATTATGACCCAATGTATGCGTATCAAATTAACAACAAAAAAGATCGAATTGTTTTTGAGGGTAATTCTGATGAAATCGTTGATTTCCTAGAGAGCTCGAAATTTAGCCTCTAACGGTTATTTTGATATCACTAGCGGGCTTTGCTTGGCAAGCCAGTATTTCTCCTGCTGAGAGCGGAACAAGGCATTCTTGATGTATAACATCCCCCTCCAGTAGCTGTAGAATGCAACTTCCACAATGTCCTTGTCGGCAATTGTAGTTTATAAAGATGTTGTTATCTTCAAGCTCACTAAGGATGGACTCGTCACCAAACACATAAAGTGATTCGGTTTTGCCATTAATATTGTCAACGTCAATTCGAAACATCTAAACAAGTGTGGTCGTCAAGAGACCTTTGTATCATTATGAATGATTAGAAAAGTTAAAGATTTTGCCTTATTGGTAGTTATCGACAAGTCTGTCCTAGCATGGTTAAGGTTGGCTTGTTGATAATTACCAAGAAAGTGAAAAATGGGGTTTTTATGGTGATTCATAATGATTCAAAGATCTCTTCATAGAGTGAAGTCGTCAAAGTCGTTATCATCGGCATTTATGGTGTTGTCGATAGCACTCACCAAGTAAGAGGTGATTTCAGTTTCTTGAGGAGCCACTTGAACGTTGTCTGAATCAAGCCAGTGATTAATCCACGGTAGGGGGTTGGTACTTTGTTCAAAAATTGGATCTAAGTCAATAGATGCCATACGAACGTTAGTAATGTACTCAAGATATTGTTTAAGAATCTCAGCGTTAAGACCAATCATCGAGCCATCTCTAAACAAATATTCAGCCCATTCTTTTTCTTGCTCCGCCGCCTCCCTAAACATCTCAATCACTTCGTCTTCACACTCGTCGGCAATTGCCGCCATGTCGGGATCGTCTTTACCAGAACGCATAAGGTTAAGCATGTGCTGGGTGCCAGTTAAATGCAGAGCTTCATCACGGGCAATCATTTTAATAATTTTGGCATTGCCCTCCATAACCTTGCGCTCGGCAAAGGCAAAAGAGCAGGCAAAGCTAACATAAAAGCGCACAGCCTCAAGAATGTTGACCGACACAATGGTAAGGTAGAGTTGCTTCTTTAGGGCGCGCAGGTCAACCGTTAGTATTTTGCCGTTGATTGTATGCTCACCTTCTCCGTGCGCTAAATAAGCTTGAGCGCTCTCAATCAGTTTGTCGTAATTGGCGGAAACGCTGTCAGCACGCTTAATGATTTCATCGGTTTTCATGATGTCGTCAAAAATCACGCCTGGCTCGTTGACAATCGCTCGAATAATATGGGTGTAACTTCTGGAGTGAATGGTTTCAGAAAAAGACCAAGTTTCAATCCAATTCTCCAATTCTGGCAAGGAAACAATGGGCAAGAAGGCAATATTGGGCGACCTTCCTTGTACCGAGTCCAGCAAAATTTGGTACTGAAGGTTGGAGATGAAAATATGCTTTTCATTCGGCAGCAGTTTAGCGAAATCCATTTTATCTTTTGAGACGTCGATTTCCTCAGGGCGCCAAAAAAAAGACAGTTGTTTTTCTGTCAATTTTTCAAACACTTCAAACTTTTGTTTGTCAAAGCGAGCAACGTTAACACTGTCACCCAAAAACATGGGTTGGGTAAGGGTGTCGCTGATTTTTTGATTGAAAATACTGTATGTCATAATTAATACCTAGCTGAATTTTTATAATTTACAAGCACCATCGGCGCAATCGTCATCGCTAGGTTTGCTATTGTTTTGTTCATCGGTCGCACCGTCTCGAGTGGTGTGATAATAAAGTGTTTTAATGCCGTATTTGTAGGCCTTAAGCAGATCCATTAAGAGCAACTTCATTGGCACTCTGTTACCCTCAAATTGCGAAGGGTCGTAGTGGGTGTTTGTTGAAATGGATTGATCGACAAACTTTTGCATAATCGCGCATAACTGCAAGTAGCCCTCGTTGCCTTTAATGTCCCAAAGCAATTCGTATTGAGATTTAAGGTTCTCAAAGTCTGGCACAATTTGTTTAAGAATGCCGTCTTTTGATTGTTTGACCGCCACGTAACCTCTTGGCGGCTCAATGCCATTGGTTGAGTTTGATATTTGCGAAGAGCTTTCGCATGGCATGAGCGCTGTTAAGGTGGAATTTCTCAGGCCAGTTTTAACAATTTCAGTCCTTAATGTTGTCCAGTCAAGCTTGAGTTCCGGTGAGCAAAATGCATCGACGTCTTTTTTGTAGCTGTCGATTGGCATAATGCCTTTGGCGTATTGTGTCTCTGAGAATAGCGGACAAGCGCCTAACTCTTTGGCCAGTTTATTAGATGCTTTTAATGAGTAATATTGCAATGCTTCAAAGGTGTCGTGAATCAACTTATTGCCAGAACCGTCCGAGTATTTCATTCCATTTTTTGCCAAATAATAGGCAAGATTGGTTACACCAATGCCGAGCGTTCGTCTGTTTTTACTGGCAATTTCAGCGGATTTAATTGGGTAATCTTGGTAATCAAGAAGGGCATCTAGCGATCTTACAATGATCTCAGTAATTCCTTCTAATTCGTCGAGACTCTCGAGAGCGCCCAAGTTAACCGCAGACAAGGTACACAGAGCAATCTCACCATCTTCATCCTGTACTGAAAATAACGGCTTGGTTGGCAGGGTAATTTCCATGCACAGGTTGGATTGTCTCACTGGCGCTAAAGCGGGATCAAAGGCACCATGGGTATTGCAGTGATCAACGTTTTGTAAATAGATGCGCCCTGTATTGGCGCGCTCTTGCATAAATTTTGCAAACAATTCTCGAGCTTTTACGCTGCGTTTGCGAATGCTCTCATCCTGCTCGTATTTTTCATAAAGTGTTTTAAACTCGTCTTGATCAGCGAAAAAAGCATCGTACATACCCGGCACATCGTGTGGCGAGAAAAGGGTAATGTTGCTGTCGGCCAAGAATCTTTGATACATCAAGCCATTAAATTGCACACCATAATCTAGGTGTCTAATGCGGTTTTCATCGGTACCAGTATTATTTTTCAGAACCAAGAGTTCTTCAACTTCTAGATGCCACAAAGGGTAAAAAAGGGTGGCAGCACCACCACGAACACCGCCCTGAGAGCAAGATTTAACCGCAGTATGAAAGTGTTTGAAAAAAGGAATGCAACCGGTATGGGTTGCTTCACCGCCACGAATAGGGCTACCAAGCGCTCTAATTCTGCCACCATTAATGCCAATCCCAGCCCTCTGTGAAACGTACTTAACAATTGCACCTGATGCTGCACTGATGGAATCGAGATCATCGTCAGCTTCGATTAAAACACAAGATGAAAATTGCCTTGTTGGTGTGCGCACACCTGCCATAATTGGCGTTGGTAGAGAGATTTTGAAAGTACTTGTGGCGTCATAAAAACGCTTAACAATATCCATTCTTTCACTCTTCTCATATTCTTGAAAAAGGCACATTCCAACCAGAATATAAAGAAACTGAGGACTTTCATAAACCTCACCAGTAACACGATTTTGTACGAGGTATTTGCCTTCGAGTTGCTTGACAGCAGCATAGCTAAAACTCATGTCACGCCAATGGTCAATATGCGCGTCAAACTCTTCAATTTCGGATCTGCTGTATTTAGCAAGTATGTCTTTATCGTAAATACCGCACTCTGTATATTTTGTTATTTGATTGAATAAAGAAGGCGGTGTGAATTGCTTGAAAGCTTTTTTTCGTAAGTGGAAAATTGCCAGACGCGCGGCTAAATATTGATAATCAGGCGCCTCTGTTGAAATTAGATCGGCAGCCGATTTAATGATGGTTTCATGAATGTCTTCCGTTTTAATGCCATCAAAAAAAGCCAGTTGTGCGCTGATCTCAACTTGGGAGACCGAAACCCCTTCTAAATCTTGAGAAGCCCAGTGCACAACGCGATGAATTTTCTCCATATCAATGGATTCTTGCTTGCCATTCCGCTTGGTGACTTTAATGTCTTCGGTCAAAGTACTCTCCTAGTAAAACACTGCATTTAGTGTCTAATTGAATTAATTTGCACTAAATATAGTGTATTTCGACTATTTTCGCAAGTGGGATTTTGCTTATTAATTTACCAAAACGAGCAAACTGGTTGATATGACAAGCTTAAGTGCGAAAAAAATAATTAAATTATTTTCGCTTAGGAGTGCAGATATCCATTTAGAAGTAAATAGAAACCAAAATGCAAAATTGAATGAAGAAAAAGATGAGTCTTATCCTTGTTGTGATAGAAATTATTGCTATTATTTAAGCAGAGCGGTTCGAATCTTTTTGGTTATTTTGTTAACAAATCCTGTCTTAATCGAATTATCTTTGTTCAGTAAAGACTGCGCTTGCCCACGCTTCTCAGCAGGTTTCGGAGAGTTGTTAATTAATTGTTGCGCAAAAGACTTGATGGCCTGTTTATTATTTTGAACGATTTCCTGGCCTAAACAATAAAGACAATCCAGATAATCCTTGGAAGTGTTATCGAGACTGCTTTTGTAAGTGTCTTTAAAAAATGCATCAAGTCTCAAATAATTTGGCTTGTTGTCGTAGACGGCTCTCAGTTGATAATGATTGGCGTCCGATACTGCATTGGTGAATAAATTATCTGCAGGCTCTCGCCACTCCAGGGCGCCCCAATTTTGGGTTGTTTCACAATCTAAATAGACGCCCTGCTTGCCAGTACCTAGTGAAAGCATCATTGTATCTTTTGCGTGCAGAATTGGGTTGTGATAGTGAAATTCAGCATAGGCTGATAGGGCAGGGTTGTTGGCAAAGATACCGCCATCGATAAAGCAGCGTTGCCTGCTTTGATCAACGGTCGAAATTTGAATTGGTGGGAAATAAGTAATCGCAGACGTTGCACTTCTTAATACGTCTTTAAGGTAATAATTGTGTCTAGCACTAACTTTTGCTTTCTGTTGGCGAAAAAAGTAATTCTTACCTCTTGATAAATCGTATGCTGGAATCAAAGTTGGTTTGAGTAAATCTTTAAGCTCAGTATCGGCAAAGTGTTGTTGAAAAACAGACTCAATGCCCTCAGGGTTATACTTAACATTCAGCAGGCCTGCTACGGATTTAATGTCTTGCAAAAGTGAATCTTGGAAGATGGTATCAGCACTTTCAAAATACAGGTCAACAATTTCTTTAGCACTGTAAGAAGGTCGATTGTCTTTATTTGGTGCTAACAAACCCGCAACAATCATTGAACCAGTGCTGGTGCCAGCAAAAAAATCAAAAAAATCGACTAAACGTGCATCGGGATTGCTAGAAAGCTGTTGAAGAATTTCCTCAAGGCACGAAAGAATAACAGCAGGGACAATGCCCCTTATGCCGCCACCATCGATGGATAGAATTCTGGTTATTTTGCCACTGGCCTTCATGCTAATTACAGTTCGAAGTTAGATACATCATAACCCGAGAGGCATTAGGAAATCAGGTATTTATAACAATTTGGTGAAAAAGAATTCGTGCGAAGGCGAGAGAGTGTTTATTGAAACTTGGTAGCTACCTTGCGTCGAGATATAACAATTCCCGCAATAATAAGTAATAAAGCCAGCATATCATGCCAGAGGACAATCTCTCCTAGAATAAGTGCACCCGAAAAGTAAGCAACCACCGGTATAACATAATTAATGTTGGATAAAAATGTAGCACCAGCACGGTTAATAATATGAAAGTAAAGAAGCATTGCCATAGCAGTCGGTAAAACACCCAGCAAAATAATACTAAAGCCACTGATAAAAGGAACATCCGACAAGTTAAAGTCCAATAAATTTGGCCAGATAAGGAAACTGACCAATGCAGCACATATTAACGTACCAGTGCTGGCAATCAGTGGATCATAGACAGGAAGCCGTTTAGTAAAAATTGTGCCACTTGCGTAGCAGCAGGCCGCCGCCAAAACAAGTAAACTGCCCACTAGTGAGTTTGAAGAGTTAAGTAATGTTGGCCCAAGAATAAATACAACGCCAGAAATACCCACGATAAAACCCATTAATTTAAAACGATTGAGCTTTTCATCGACAAGAAAAATATGAGCTAACACTAAAGTAGCAAGAGGCATAATCGCCATTAAAAGACCAGCCATTCCTGATGAAATGGTTGTTTGACCCAGAGCAATCATCCAAAAAGGTAGAAGGTTAGCAACGACAGCTATAATAAGAAAATGCAACCATGAGGGACCAAGCTTAGGAAGTCGTTTTCTATTAAATAATAAGGCAATTATCATCACTACGGCGCCTATAAAAAGTCGAAAACCAGCCACTTGTTCAGGTGCAAAAAATATCAGGCTGCGATTAATAAGTAAGAAGGAAGTGCCCCAAATTAGAATCAAGCCAGCAAGCATTAAATAATTAATGGTATTGTCACTAAGAAAGGATTTAGAGGTCATCGAAAGTAGGGCGATCCATACAAGTAAAAATGGCATTGTACACAAAAAAACAAAATGAATTATTAAAGCCAAAAAGTTAATTAAGTTAAAAATTGATCAAATAATGAATTTAGAGTCAATTTCAATAATTTCCAAAATTTTCAACATCCGCCCTACAAGAGATTGATTTTTTGCAAAAAAAACGCTAAAAAAGACTGTTTTAGGGCTGTAAATGGCATTATTTAGCTATTTACAAAGGCTTTAACTATCAACAGAGATGTTTATAAATCCATTTCAATTTTTTTCAATATTTTTTATTGGTGTAAAGTCTTGTTAGAAAATTCAGTACCTAGTAGAAATTTTTGAGCAATGCCTAAATGAGGCGCACCGAGCTTTGCTTTCACCATTAACGAAAATTTGTTAAAAAAAGATTGCTGTGATCCTCAGCAATTGTTAGTCACCAGACTGTTAAATGTTTATATTTGCAAGTGTTGGACTGGCTGTTTAAATAACTAAGTCAAAACTGTATGAATAAAAGTAAACAAATTTTGGGTATAGAAGGTGGCTAATATTTATATAAACACATATATTTAATATAAGTGTGTATTGACATAACTTAACATAATATAAATTATGCGAAGTAAGTAACTCTAGGTAACAAGCTCAGATTGTAGTAAATCATTAATCATTGAAAGGTGTGCAGCACTAAAGTTAAGCGCTGGTATATAGTGAAATTTAACACCACCATTATCAAGATATATTTGGCGGTTCTCTATGTCAATTTCCTCAAGAGTTTCTAAACAATCCACAGGAAACCCTGGACAAACAACTTGAACGTGAGAAACACATCCAGAGCCAAGATTGGTTAGAATATCACTTATATTCGGCCCTATCCACTTTTCTCTACCAAAAATAGACTGGAAGCAGATTTCATACTCATTCTCTTTAAGTTGTAGTTTTTCGATCAATAAGCGTGTTGTCGTCAGACAATGCTCATAATAACAATCACCATTATTAACGTAGCGCTGTGGAATACTGTGATAAGAAATCAACAGCTTATCCGGTACACCATTTTTATCCTGAAAAGCCATAATGGAGGACGCTAAAGTATCAATATAAGAACCATTGTCGTGATAATTATTAATGTGCAAAATCTTAGGCATATTTTGCCATTTATTTGTGATTTTCGAGACCTCAAAAAAAGTTGATGCAGTTGTTGTTTTTGAGTATTGTGGATAGAGGGGTAGAACAATAATCTGATCACAACCCTTGCCCCTCAAATCTTCTAAAGCGCCTGATATAGAAGGGTTTCCGTAACGCATGCCAAGGGCGAATTGAAGATTATTTTTAGTAGAATAAGGCTGTTGTTTAAGTTGATTTAAGAGACTTTGACAAAGCGAAATGAGGGGCGATTTGTCATTTAGATTAGTCCATATTTTTTGATACTTTTTAGCAGATTTTGCAGGCCTAATATTCAGAATAACAAGGTGTAATATGCACAGCCAGATAAAACGACTTGGTGGCGGTTGGATGACAAACCTGTCAGACAAAAACTCCTTTAAATATTTACGAAGGGCGACTTTAGTTGGCGCATCAGGTGAACCTAAGTTGGCAATTAAAACACCTGTTTTATTTGTGCTATTTTGAAACGAGAAATTATCAACTGAATGATCGAACATTTTGTGCTGTTATAAAAAATAAGAGATTTTGATAAATTATAGCCTGAAGATGAAAAACAAACAAATAGGGAGTCAAATTTGGCAAAAACAGTCAAAAAATTAAAGAAATATCAATTAAATAGTTATAAATCAATGACTTAGGTGGTATTTATCAAATTTTACATATAATAAGAGATTGTTGAGGTAGCCATACTCAATGTTATGTTTTATATAATTTTTGAAAATAGGGCGAATATGGAGGTTGATCATCAATAAGCACTTGTTTTGCATCAAAATGACATAATAAGGAGCTCAAGCCTTAACTCTGCGACGAACAAATAAATTGGTTAGTCGGTATTTTTGATTTGGACTTTTTGGTTTTTCGGGAATTGTCAATTCAAGAAAGCCATTTTCAATTAATGGTTTGATGATAACGTTCTTAAATTTTGACTTGTTTGATCTTTTTAATATCTTCATTAACTCTAAGGCACTGCTTTCAACTTCGCATATTTTTAAGATTTTAAGATGGTCACTACTTAGTCCCAACTTAGTCCCATTATCTATAAAATCACTGATAGGATCATATAAAAATGTCATTTGTTCAGCTTCTTGCTCTACTAGTTGATTTCTTTTTAAATCTTTTGTCCAGTCTTTAGGTTGAGGGATTTCGACACCATTAATTACTTCTTCTTTTTTGAATAAATTAAACATGTTGCTTGGTTTGTGAATGAATTGAAAGAAATGTATAACAACTTACGCCCGAAGTTTGCAAGTTTCGCAGAAGCAAGATACTAGGATACTGTTTGATTCGGCTTTATTTAAGTGGTATTGGGTTTAATTATAGCTTATTCTCACTATTTTAGTCCTGGCTTATCCCTAATTGCCTCTTTAATTCAACTTATTAAACCCATTTTCTGCTTGTTTGTGGGCACTTTCTGGCCTAAGTGCCCTTCTTTTTTTAGCTTTGATTTTTTTCAAGTACTTTGATCGTATCTTGGGTGAAAAAAATGCCACTATTAAGTGGCATTTAATTGATTATAGGTTTTACCTCTTGGGTTTAGTGGGTTAAGATTTGATCTAAGAATAACTTTAAACGGTCGGATTCTGGGTGATGGAAGAAGGTTTCCGGGTCGTTTTCTTCAATGATTTGCCCTTCGTCCATAAAGATAATGCGTTGTGCTACCTTGCGTGCAAAGCCCATCTCATGCGTCACGCAGATCATGGTAATGCCCTCTTTAGCCAGTTCAACCATTACATCTAGCACTTCAGAGATCATTTCTGGATCGAGCGCTGATGTTGGCTCATCAAAAAGCATAATCTTTGGTGATGTGCATAGTGCTCTTGCGATTGCCACCCTTTGCTGTTGCCCGCCACTGAGTTGATTAGGGTACTTCTCGGCCTGATCCCTAATGCCCACCCTATCGAGCAATTTCAAGGCCTTTTCACGTGCTTCAGACTTGGTTTCGTTGTGCACCCAGATAGGCCCCAGGGTTAAATTATCAACAATACTAAGATGTGGAAACAAATTAAAGTGCTGAAACACCATTGACACTTCACTTCTAATACTCCTAATTTTTTGAGCATCGTCGGTAAGCTGTATTCCGTCAACGACAACCTCGCCCTCCTGGAATTTTTCTAAGAAGTTAACACATCTTATCAGTGTGGACTTACCACTGCCAGAAGGCCCACAGACGACAATAATTTCACCCTCTTTAACATTTAAATTAATGTTTTTTAGCGCTTGGAACTCTCCATACCACTTATTAAGGCCGCTAATTTCGATAATGTTTGTGTTGTTATTTTCTGTTGTCATTTTAAAACCTTATTAATTTTTATGATCGGTACTAAAGCGTACTTCCAGTTTTTTGGAGTAGCGTGACATGGAGTAAAGGAAAATCCACATGGTCATTGTTACAAAGACAAAGCCTTCTGTTTCGCGGCCGAGCCAATTGATATCATTTGCAGTCATATTAACCATAGCAAGCATGTCCATCAGGCCAATAATAAGCACCAGCGTGGTGTCCTTGAATAGTGAAATAGAAGAGCCAACTAAGTTTGGAATGGATATTTTTAACGCCTGAGGAAGGACAATGAGAGCATTTTTTTGAACGTAATTAAGCCCTATTGCATCAGCGGCTTCGTATTGTCCTGTCGGTATGGCTTGTAAGCCGCCACGCACCACTTCAGCAAAATAAGCCGCTTGGAACAGCGTAATCGCAATCAGCGCCCTTAGGAGTTTGTCGAAGTCCACACCCCCTGTAAAGAACAAAGGTAGTACAAATGACGCCATAAATAGAATGGTGATCAAAGGCACTGCACGAATAAACTCGATATAAATTGTTGAGAAAAAGCTAATGACTCGTAAGTTGGATTGCCTACCTAAAGCCAGTAGGATTCCGATTGGAAACGAGACAAGGATACCAACAGAAGCAATCACAAGGGTTAGTGTTAACCCGCCCCATTGATGGGTTTTGACCTCTTCAAGACCAAAAACACCGCCTGCAATAAGATAAAAAGAAATAATAGGGAAAACAACAAATGTTGTAAGGAGAATTTTGGCACTGCCTTTGCGATTACGCACCAAGCGCACAATAACGAAAAGCATGGCTGTCATCGCAAAAACGCTGTCGACGCGCCAAACCAAATCACGTGGGTAGAAGCCATAGATAAACATATCAAACTTCTCATAGATAAACGGCCAGCAGGCTGCGGAACGACCGCAATTTGTGTTGGTAGCCATCACTTCACCAAATTCAAAGCCAAAAATACTAAATTCGCCAAAATTGAAGTTGGCATCGAAAATCGTCCAATTTAGCAGCGGTGGGATGATGATATAAAGCATGTACAGTGCAGCAAGCGTTAAGCCAATATTAACCCTTGAAGAGAAGAGATTAACCCTTAGCCAGCGGACAATACCCACTTGGCTGATTGGCGGCTTTCTAAGTTCTTGTTGTTCATATACCGCCATTCTATTGCCCCTTAATGCTCATTTTCTTGTTAACAATATTCAGTAGTAGCGATATAAACAATGAAATCACTAAATACACCGCCATCGTCATTCCTAGAATTTCAACCGCCTGCCCCACTTGGTTGAGTACGGTACCACCAAAGGCTGACATCAACTCCGGGTAGCCAATGGCCGTTGCCAGTGAGGAGTTTTTGGTTAAATTTAGATATTGATTAATGGTTGGCGGAATAGCGACACGAAGTGCTTGTGGCAACACCACCAGTTTAAGCGATTGTGTTTGAGTAAGGCCTAACGCTGCCGCTGCCTCTTTTTGACCCTTGTCGACCGCTTCAATGCCCGAGCGAATGGCTTCAGCAATATAGGTTGCAGTATAAACACTGAGCGCAACCGCAAGCGCCAAAAATTCAGGAGAGAATGTCCTGCCACCTTTGAAGTTAAAGCCTGTTAGCGCTGGGTAATCAAAATGAAGCGGCGAGCCCAATAGAAAGAAGACAACCAGAGGAAGTCCAAATATCAAACCGATCGAATAACCAATAGTGTGGGTGTACACGCCTGTCTTGCTGTGCTTCTGCTTGAAGTGGCGCTTCATTAAGAAGGTCAGCGCAATACCAAGAACCACGGCAATCAATACCCAGACAAAGCCCGTTTCAATCACTGGCTCAGGGACATAAATGCCACGCTTATTGATAAAAATCGAATCAAAGAAATTAAAACTGCCCCTCGGAGAAGGAAGTGTGAGTAAAGCCATGTTATACCAAATAAGGATTTGGATAAGAATGGGGATGTTTCTAAAGAGCTCAATATAACCCGCTGCCAACTTGGAAATTAACCAGTTGTTTGACAGTCTAGCTATACCAATAATAAAGCCAATAATGGTGGCAAATATAATACCCACTACAGCAACCACCAGTGTGTTGATAAGACCAACGTAGAAAACTCGAAGATTGGAGTGTTCGGGCGTATAGGCGATCATGGACTCGTTAATGTCGAAGCCCGCTCTGTTTGATAAAAAGGAAAATCCTGTGTGAATTTCACGCGCCTCTATGTTGAAGATCAAATTAGAAATGCCCGAATAAAATACAAAGGCAATAATTAACAGAGTAATAACTTGAAACGCAATAGCTCTCGTTTCGTTGTTGTTAAGAAAGGAGAGTATAGAGCTATCTTGTTTCATGAGAAAGTTTAACTAGATGAAAATACGGTTTAAATATCATATGGCAAGCAGTATACGCTTATTATTTTAAATGCAAAAGTCAATTTAATTGAATTCAACCTTAATATAATTGAATTAACTTCACTTAGTTTGAAGAATAGAATTATGAAGTTTTAAATAAAAAACCAGCCCGCATAGAGCGAGCTGGTTAGATGTTACTAGGTTGCTAGTCTATCTAAATGGAGGTGAGTATAAAATACCGCCATTAGACCATAGTGCGTTCACACCACGAGCAATACCGATTGGCGTGTTAAGACCAATGTTGCGCTCAAAGCTTTCAGCGTAGTTACCTACTTGCTTAATGATGTTGTAAGTCCAGTCTGAACTTAGACCAACATGCTCATGCGTGTTGCCAGAACGACCCATTAAGCGCTCACGCTCAGGGTTGTTAGTAACAACATCAACTGTTGCGCTTGTTACACCGATTTCTTCCGCAGTAATCATTGCGTTTAGAGACCAACGAACAATGTTAAACCACTGATCATCGCCTTGACGTACTACAGGGCCTAGAGGCTCTTTAGAGATGATTTCAGGCAGTACAACGTGCTCTGAAGGATCGTTAGTTTGTGCACGAATTGAGTACAAGCCTGAGGCGTCCGTTGTTAGAACGTCACAACGACCTGCATCGTAGTTGGATCGCGTTTGAGCATTAGTATCAGATACTACCGAAGTGTATGCAATACCGTTTTGCTTGCCCCAGTCAGCTAGGTTAAGTTCTGTTGTTGTACCCGCCTGGATACAAACAGCCGCGCCGCCTAATTCCATTGCACTGCTAATACCTAGTGAAGACTTAACCATAAAGCCTTGACCGTCGTAGTAGTTAACACCAGCGAAGTTAAGACCTAGTGAAGCATCACGAGTAATAGTCCATGTTGTGTTTCTGGATAACATGTCAATTTCACCTGATTGCAACGCAGTAAATCTTTCCTTAGCTGTTAATGGTACGAATGTAACCGCAGTTGCATCGCCAAGTACCGCAGCAGCTACAGCGCGACATACGTCAACGTCAATACCCGTCCAATTGCCTGCTGAATCAGCTGCAGAAAATCCCGCAAGACCTTTTGATACACCACAAGTCACGTTGCCTTTTGCTTGTACGTCAGCTAGAGTTCCTGCTTGTACAGCAAGAGCACCAACGACGAGCAAAGAAGCGACCGACAATTTTACTAATTGTTTCATTTATTTCTCCTTCATATATAAAAAAATTAACAATCCTATGGATTCCCCCATGGATTTAAAGAAGTTTATCTTATACACGATGCCTAGGCAAACTTTTATATGACAAAAGAATAAAGTGTATGTATATAAGATATTTTCTAATAAAAACGTTACATATATTCTTTAATTTAGCTAATTTTGTAAAATTAGTAAAATTAAAGTTTAGTTAAATTCAAGTTTTTTATACGAAATTCCGTTACTTTTGAGTGCAAAACAATCATTAACTTTACCTCTAATTAACTCATATTTATTTGAATTCAGACGGCTCATTTAAGCAATATTAATAACATATTTTCGTTAAAAATCAAATAGATATAGTATTATTAGTTATTAATTACCACTATTTATTGGTTGTCTTATCGTTAACTATAGTTATTTATTACATATACTGGTATAAAATAACTATAAATCAATATTTACAGAGCAATAAATGAATAAAAAAACCTCCGAATACCTTGATATGGTGCGCCTTAAAACAGGTTTGTCTGATTATAAAATAGCCAAACAATACGATATTAATCAGTCTAACCTTAGTAAATACAGTTCGGGTAAGGCAGCTTTGAGTGAAACCCACGCCTGGTTGTTTGCTAATATCCTTGATCTTGACCCTGCAGAGGTGGTTGCATTTACTAAGCATGAACATGCATTGAATACCAATAATAAAACGAAGGCGAAATTTTGGCAGGAGCAGCTAAATAAAATATTAGCCGACACTCAGCCTATCAAAATTCAAATCGCCCAATTTCACTCAGTTGTTGGTGATATTTCGAACAATGCCAAACAAATTCTTGATTTGAGTCTTGAGGCGTACGATCTAGGCGCGCATTTAATTGTTTTTCCAGAATTGGCTTTAACTGGCTATCCGCCAGAGGATCTATTACTGAGATCAGGATTTATCAAGCAAGTTGAATTACATGTTGATGCATTGTGTAAATTACTTCCCGCGTCACTTGTTGTGTTGTTTGGCGCCCCAAGTGCTTCGAGTGACACTCTATTTAACAGTGCCTATTGCATTCACAAAAATAAGATTGCACATCTTTATCACAAACAATCTTTGCCCAATTATGGCGTGTTTGATGAGAATCGTTATTTTACTGCTGGTGATAAAACGCTTGTTTTTGAGCACCAAGGTAGGCGTATAGGTGTTTTAATTTGTGAGGATGCTTGGGTTGGTGACCCTTTACAAAGGACTTGCCAACTGAATGCTGATTTAATTATTAGTCTAAACGCCTCACCTTTTCAGTCTGGCAAATTCCAACAACGATTAGATTTGTATCGCAAGCACGCACTCGAGCACTCTATTGAACTGCTGTATGTTAATGCAGTTGGTGGCCAAGACGAGCTGGTGTTTGATGGTGGCTCTTTTTTGATGAATACCAAGGGCAGTATAGTACAACAATTGCCATTTTTTGAAGATTGCCAAGTTTTGCATACTCGGCCTTGTGATCGGACTGAGCTTTCTGAAACGGCTTTAATCTACAAAGCTCTTGTGCTTGCCACTAAAGATTACGTCACTGGTAATGGCTTTTCTGGCTCTTTGATTGGCCTTTCGGGTGGTATTGATTCTGCGCTCACCCTTGCAATTGCTGTTGACGCCCTTGGCTCTGAAAATGTCAGTGCGGTGATGATGCCTTATCAATTTACTTCTAACATGAGCCTTGAGGATGCACAAGAACAAGCAATAACCCAAGGTGTTGATTATTCGAGTATCGACATTCACCAAATGGTCACAGCTTTTAATTCATCTTTATTAGATTTATTTGATGGCGCAGATAAAGACACGACTGAAGAAAATATTCAGGCTAGAGTTCGTGGAGTTTTGTTAATGGCTTTATCCAACAAGTGGCATAAAATGGTTTTGGCCACAGGCAATAAATCTGAAATGTCTGTCGGTTATGCCACCCTTTATGGCGATATGTGTGGTGGCTTTGCACCTCTTAAAGACATTTCCAAGACCCTTGTTTATCAACTGGCTAATTATCGTAATTCGCTTTCGAGAGTCATTCCTGAACGAGTCATTAGCAGACCCCCTTCTGCTGAATTGGCGCCCGATCAAGTGGATCAAGATTCACTGCCACCCTATGACGTGCTGGATGATATTTTGATGCGATTTGTTGAAATGAAACTTTCTGTTGAAGAAATTACCCAACATGGGCATGATTTAACTCTTGTTAAAAAAGTTACTTTGATGGTACTTAACAACGAGTACAAGCGACGCCAATCAGCGCCTGGTCCTAAAGTCAGCAGTAACGCTTTTGGTAAGGAGAGGCGTTATCCGATGACTTCTAAATTTAAGCCTTAAGCGATTATTGTAAAATAACGCACAGTGCTATTTTGCAACGGTTTTCCTAAATTACTTTTCTTTTATTTTGGGTGTTGCAAGTACGGTGTGAATCTAAGCTCTAAGTACTTAACAAGCCGAGTGACTAAGAAATTAAGCACCAAATAAATGACACCGGCAATAAGAAAGATTTCCACTGGTGTCCAGTATTTGGCAATAATATAGCGCGCAATACCAGTAACTTCCATCAATGTCACCGTGCTAACTAGTGAAGTACCTTTAACCATTAGGATCATTTCATTGCCATAGGCTGGCAGTGCCTGTCTAAAGGCAATTGGAAAAATGATTCTTCTGTAGAGTAGCACGCCACTCATGCCCATAGCGCGTGCGGATTCAATTTGGCCAAATGGAACCGACTGTAAGCCGCCACGAATAATTTCCGCTGTGTAGGCGCCTGTATTTAACATTAATGCAAGTATGCCACACCAGTAGGCTTCTCTAAAAAAAGGCCAGAGAAAGCTTTCTCTAACAGCTTCAAATTGTGCCAAACCATAATAGATAAGAAATATTTGAACCAGTAATGGCGTTCCTCGAAAATAAAACACGTAAGAACGGGCAATCATATTGAGTGTGCGGCTACTTGAAATTCTCATCAACGCTACACCTATTGCTAAGCAAAAACCTAATGAGAGTGAAATAAATACCAGCTCAAGCGTTAATGGCACGCCTTTCAGCAAGACTGGCAAGTTGTCACACATTAAATTAAAGTTTAGCAACCCTTCTCTTCCCGGTAAGGCGTCGCACATTTGGAAGTAGTAATCAGAAATAGCCATCACTATGCCCTCCTCACGCCTTTATTGGCCCAATTTTCAGCACTATTAAGCGCTTGAGATGAGACTGTGGTTAAGACCAAATACAGTAAAGCGGCGGTGATGTAGAAAACAAATGGTTCGTGAGTCGAACCTGCGCCTATATGCGCTTGTCTCATTATCTCAACCAAGCCCGTGACCATGATTAGAGCAGTATCTTTTAAGGTTAATTGCCATACATTGCCCAAACCCGGAAGGGCATAACGCAGAACTTGTGGCACAAGCACTCGATGAAAAATAAGAAATTTATTCATGCCAACTGATTTAGCCGCCTCAACTTGGCCTTTTGGCACCGCTAAAAAAGCACCCCTGATGACTTCTGTAGAGTAGGCGCCCGAAATAAGCCCAACCGCTATAGCAGCAACAAGAAAAACAGGTAACTCGATGTATTGATCATAAGCAAACACGCCTTTAGCAATACCCATTACAGCGTTATTTAAGCCAAAATAAAGTAAATAAATGACCAGTAATTCTGGAATGCCCCTAACAATTGTAGTGTAGGTATTACCAATACCTCTAACAAAACCGTTGTTGGACATTTTTGACATGGTGCCAAACACTGAAACAAACAAACCAATAGCCATAGCAGAAATACTGACCAAAACAGTCATTAGTGCACCTTTTAGCATTTCGTCGCCCCAGCCAGTGTCTCCAAATGCCAATAACTCAAAAAAGTCCATCGCTAACTATCCTTCAAGGCTCGAGGCTAAAAATTGTTTTAGGCGCTCAGATTTTGGTGAATTGAAGACTTCATCAGGTGTGCCCTGCTCTTCAATATGACCGTTATGTAGAAACACCACTTTAGAGGCCACTTCTCGTGCGAAGCCCATCTCGTGAGTAACTACAATCATTGTTCGTCCTTCTTCTGCCAGTGATTTCATTACCTTTAACACTTCACCAACCAATTCTGGGTCGAGTGATGACGTCGGTTCATCAAATAATAAAATATCGGGATTGATCGCCAAAGCTCTGGCGATTGCCACCCTTTGTTGTTGTCCACCTGAGAGGCTTGATGGGTATTGGTTGGCTTTTTCAGTAATGCCAACTTTTGCTAATAACTCTAAACCTTGCTTGGTGGCCTCTGTTTTATTAATTTTTTGCACATGGATCGGCGCCTCAATGACATTTTTCAATACGGTCATGTGCGACCAAAGATTAAAGCTTTGGAAAACCATCGCCAATTTTGTCCTAATGCGATCAACTTGAGAATGATCGGTTGGCTGTGGTTGGCCTTTTTTGTCTAGACCCATTTTGATTAACTCGCCATTGACCCAAACTTCGCCTGAATTTGGTGTTTCGAGTAAATTAATGCAACGCAATAAAGTGCTTTTTCCAGAGCCACTCGATCCGATGATGCAAATAACATCGCCTTGATTGGCTGTAAGTGAGACGTCCTTGATAACTTCAAGATCACCAAAAGATTTCACTAAATGTTTAATTTCTAAAGCGTTTGCCATTTTTTTCTCGCGTATTTCTATTTCTATTTTAACAAGCAGAGTGGTTTAATCTCTGTCTAAGTGGTTATTACTATTGATGCATAAAAAAGCGGCCAACAAATGTGACCGCTTTTTATAAAGATTTTCTCAATAATTACATTGAGATGTCTTTACCAAACCACTTAACAAAGTGAGCTGCTAATGTGCCATCAGCTCTTGCTTCATTGATGGCTTTATTAAACATCGCCTTAAGGTCAGTATCAGCTTGACGTAAACCAACACCAACACCTGGGCCAAATTGACCACCGCCTAATTTAGGTCCGAATAGAGATATTCTACTACCGGCGCTGGTTGCCATGAATGCCTCCATGGAGCCGGTATCCGATAGCGCAGCATCCAATCTTCCTGCCGCCAAGTCTAGCTCAAGGTTTAGTTGAGTATCATAAGTTCTAACAGTGACAGTATCACCCAGAACCTCTCTTACAAAGTTTTCATGAGTTGTTGAGCCTTGTACACCAATAACGCCACCTTTAAGGGCCGCTTTTAAAGTATCAATTTCAGCTGACTCACCTAGATCAAGGTTAACGGTTCCAGTAACACCACCTAATTTTTGAATGAGGATAGAGTTATTATGGGCTGCAAAAGAAGCAGGCTCTGTCGCATAGCCTTGTGAGAAGTCAATGACTTCCATTCTCTCGGCAGTAATTGACATACCCGCTATAATGGCATCGTACTTACCGTTCTGCAAAGCTGGAATAATACCGTCCCAATCTTGGGCTACTAAGATACAAGTTGCATTCATTCTTTCACATAAATCCTTGGCCAAATCGATTTCAGCACCTTCAAGTTCACCTGCAGCGTTTGTACCGTTCCACGGGGGATACGCACCCTCAGTACCAATTTTAATTGTTGACCAAGCACCACCAAAGGCGCTTGTCGCCATTGAGACACCTAATACCGTCATCACTAATTTTTTGTTCATTTTTTTCTCCTTTTTATGAATAAACTATATTCTGTAAAAGCAATATAAAATCGCAATATCTTCTGCGATCGAAAGACTATACCATAAAAATTATCATTAATAAAGAGTTAACTCCTATAAAATCTGAAATGTTATATTTACACCTAGAGTGAAATACAAAAGCTCTCTGTAATGCAATTATTAACCCTATTGACTCCCAAAAATATGAGTAATTTTGATTCTGTTGTGGTTGGTGGTGGCCTAATTGGCGCTTCAATAGCTTATGGCTTAGCTCGATCCGGTCAAAGAGTTGCAATGTTCGATGAAGTCGATAACGCTATTCGAGCTGCAAGAGGTAACTTCGGCCTAATTTGGGTGCAAGGCAAAGGTGCCAATAATCCCTACTATGCCACTTGGACGCGCCAATCAGCAAAACAATGGCCTGACTTTAGCAGGGAACTTAAAGAGTTAACGGGCATTGATTTGGCTTTTGAGCAAAACGGTGGCTTTGACTTTTGCCTCAATGAAGTGGAATTTGCTGATCGGCAGATTATTATGGAAAAAATGACCGTTGATAGCGACGATGAGTTTAATTACGAAATGCTTAATAATAGCCAGCTCAAACAAGTGCTACCAAATATTGGTCCAGCAGTAATTGGTGCATCTTTCAGCAAATGGGATGGGCATGTTAATCCACTGTATTTATTAAAAGCCCTTCACAAAGCCTTTAAGCAATTGGGCGGAAAGCTCTACATAAACCCTATTACTGACCTTCAACACCAAGGCAAAGCTTTTCAAGTCAGTACTGCAACAACTAATTATGCATGTGAAAAAGTGATTCTTGCTGCGGGTTTTTCTAATAAAACATTAGCACCAAAAGTAGGATTAAATGTGCCGGTATATCCACAACGTGGCGAGATCCTAGTGACTGAAAAAGTCAAGCCTTTTTTGCATCACCCTACGGGCTATGTACGCCAAACGCAAGATGGCGGTTTATTGCTGGGTGACTCTCATGAAGACGTTGGCTTTGACGAAGGCACTAATATTAATGAAATACAACAAATTGCTAAGCGAGCAATTACAATTTTTCCATACCTAGATAGCGTCAAGATCATTAGGGCTTGGAGTTCACTGCGTATACTAACAAGGGATGGACTGCCTATTTATGATCACTCAGAGTCTTGTCCAGGGGCTTATGCCCTTTCTTCTCATTCTGGTGTGACTTTGGCTGCAGTTCATGCGCTTGATGTTGCATCTTGCATTGCCAAAGGTGACTCCCTGTCTCCGTCACTCACATGCTTTAGTGCAAAGAGGTTTGATGTTTAGATCAATCAACAACAATCAGTCTGAATTGATAACTATTTACTTTGAGGGTAAGGCGATGAGAGTGCAAAAAGATCTTAATGTAGCTACCGCCTTACTTGAGGCTGGCATTAGCAACTTTAGAGAGACGACTATAAAAAACGAAAACCGCGGACCTTATTGTATGATGGGCGTGTGCTTTGATTGTCTAATCAACATTGATGGTATGGACAACCAGCAATCGTGCATGGTTAAAGTCAGTGACGGCATGAAAATCAATCGCCAAATAACTAGAAACACCAGCCAAGATGAACAATAACGAATACGACATAATCATTATTGGTTCTGGCCCTGCAGGCATCAGTGCTGCGACACTTGCCGATCATCACAAAGCTCGAGTATTGGTTTTAGATGAGAACTGTGCGCCAGGTGGGCAATTATATCGGGCCATAGAAAAAAATCAAAAAAATGACAATGAGTGGCTAGGTCAGAGTTACCAAGACGGCTTGCCTCTGGTTGAGGCTTTTAGAGAGAGCCATGTTAACTATCAGCGCTCGGCAAAAGTTTGGCATTTGTCCAACGATAAAGTAGTTCATTACTCTGTCAATGGTAAAGCGCATGCAGCAAAGGGCAGACAAATACTGATAGCTACAGGTGCCCAGGAGCGCCCTTTTCCGATACCAGGCTGGACACTGAATGGCGTAATGAGCGCAGGTGCTGCACAAATTCTATTAAAAGAATCTGGTGTTGTTTGTGAAAACGCTGTGTTTGTTGGTACAGGTCCTCTGCTTTATTTAATAGCGCATCAATATATCTCAGCTGGAATTGCTATCAAAGCCATTATAGATACCACGCCAAGAGGCAATTATCTACGCGCCATTAAATATGTCTTCGGAGCACTAGGGAGTATTAAAAACATTCTTCAGGGTTGGCGCTGGAAGCGAGAAATTATCAGATCTGGCACTCTCTATATTTACAATATTAGCGATGTGAAAATAAACGGTGTCAATTCCGTAGTAAGCGTTGAGTATTGCCAGAAAGGTAAATGGAAAAACATCGATTGTAAGTATGTATTTCTTCATCAAGGAATTACGCCAGAGATCAACACCAGTCTTTCTGCTGGATGTAATAAGAGTTGGAATGAGCGACAAGCCTGCTGGACAATCGATATTGATCAATATGGTCAATCAAGCGTTAAGGGCATTTCTATTGCTGGCGATGCAAGCTCAATAGCCGGAGGTGTTGCCGCGGCACAAAGGGGCTCAATTGCAGCGCTTAATATGCTTTGCAATATTGATATTATCTCAAGCAACAATAGAGAGGTGTTTTCAAAACCCTTTAAAAGGAAATTAAATGCGGAAATGGCTGCAAGGCCATTTATAGATACGTTATTTAGACCCCATTCGCGCTATCGTGTGCCGACCAGTAGCAATACAATCATATGTCGCTGCGAGGAAGTAACATTGGCCCAAATCCAAGAATCAATAGCCTTAGGCTGTAAAGGCCCAAGTCAGCTGAAAAGCTTCACACGCTGTGGTATGGGGCCTTGTCAGGGTAGGCTTTGCGGTCTAAGTGTTAGTGAAATACTTGCAAAAGAGTTGAGGGTTAGCGCAAAACAGATAGGTTATTACAAAATTCGCCCACCAATCAAGCCCGTTACTTTGGGTGAATTGGCAAGCCTTGACGAAGCTTAATTTTGAAACACCCTAACAAGGCCGGCAGCCTTGTGTTTGGTTTCTGCCAGTTCTCTCTCTGGAACTGAGTCATATACAATACCTGCCCCAGCCCTGAAAGTAAGTGTTTTTCCCGTTTGCACAAAACTTCTAATTAAGATATTAAAATCGATCTTTCCATCCTGACTGATATAGCCTAATGAGCCTGTGTAAGCCCCTCTTGACATTTGCTCTAATTCGCTGATAATTTGCATGCATCTTACTTTTGGACATCCGGTAATCGTGCCGCCCGGAAACAATGCTCTAATTAAGTCTTTAACACCAACACCCTGCCTAACTTTGCCTTTGATATTAGAAACAATATGATGGACATAAGGATAAGTCTCAAGTGTCATTACTTCATTGACATAAACACTGCCGTATTCACACACTCTACCCATATCGTTACGTTCTAAATCAAGCAGCATAATATGTTCTGCCTGCTCTTTAGGGTGATTGATCAAATGCTGCTTTTGAGCTTCATCTTCATCGCCCACACCTCGGGGGTGGGTGCCAGCAATCGGTCGGGTTTGCACAACGCCATCTTTCACACTGAAGAGTCTTTCTGGTGAGGACGAAATAATTGAAAAGTTTTGGTATTGAATGAGTGCCGAGAAAGGTGCTGGATTGGCCATTCTAAGTGCGTCATAGATAACAGCAGAATCCATTTCTTCATCCAGCTCATATTGCCATTGTCTGGACAGGTTGACTTGGAAAACATCGCCAGCCATGATGTAGTCCCGAGAAGACTTAACACCACTGACAAACTTATCCTCATTTTCTTGAGTTAATTCACCAGAAATCTGGGTTTTTGGAATGGTTTTAATGGCATCAATGTCTGCCAAAATCTGATCAATGCGCTGTTGAGAATTGTACTGATCAACAAGATAATAAACTTCTTCTTGATGATCTACAACGATGGCACAAGGCACTTCCACTGCATAAGCAATTGGTAAATCAGAAGTGTGCAACTCATCTTTTAGAATCGGTTCTATTTGTCCAATTAGTTCGTAGGAAAGGTAGACAAACCAGCCACCAGAAAATGGTAAATCTGACGGTTGTGAGCCACCGTCTACTTTAGATTCTAACTCAGAGAGGAAATTGAAATCAGAAAAGTCATTAAGGACAATATTTTGTCCTGGGAAGGCAAACAATATTGAATACCGATTGATGTCATTATGATGGACGCTTTCTAACAGAAAAGGATAGCGCTCTTTGTTGTGATAACAAAGAGCAGCCAAATCTAGCGCAGTAATTTCTTGTACTAACATCTTGATCTTGAGGCCTTTGCACAAATAGTTTTTGGATTTGATATTAGGATTTCTCTCATTTTACAAGGCATAATTTTTGAAACTCTACTTGTTGTATAGTGATGAAATTTAACGATGGCAAATGAGAGAAATCCCTTATCCCAAAGGGTTGAACCTAAAAAAACTAAAAACAGCACAAAAATACTTATCAATAGCTGAAGCTATTGATTGCAAATTATTACACTGTTTTTATTCATTTTTAGCGCTCAGCAAATTCTAATACTATTTATGTAAAGGCCTCACATTAAGACTCGGAAGTTAATGCTTGAAGCTTTTTGAGCTTGTCCTCGGCTTTAGTATGCAAACTGTGTGTCGGAAACTTATCCAGCATTTCAGAAAGCATTATTTTTGCAGCTTCCACTTCACCTAATTCAACTAAAGCTTGTGCAAGCTCATACATGGAGTTAGCAAACTTTAGATGCAGCGGATTTTCTTGCTGAAATTTAACAAAAATTACTTTGGATTCACTGTAAGACTTTTTGGCAAAAAAAGCCCTGCCTAGCCAATATTGCGCGTCTGCAACATTCTTATAATCGGGGTAGATTGTTAGGTAGCCTTGAAACAGTTTGATCGCTGTATCGTGAGCGCCAAAAATGAGCTGCTTTCTGCCATCGGCATACAGTGTTGACGCTTTATCTTCGTTTTCTTTTTTAGTGACGATAACTTTTTCAATGATTTTATTGGTCATGTCAACCTCAAGCATTGTAAAAAGCTCTTTTATTTGTTGATCGGTAATTTTTTGCGCTTCTTGTAATAACTCAATTTGATTTTTTAATGTGTTATTCACATTAACCAGTTGGTTTATCTCTTGGAGCATCCCAAGGATCGCTGCATCAACATTAATAGAGGCTTCGTCCGCTTGGGTGGCGGACGAAAGACAAATTAGAATAGATGAAAAACTAAGGGCGAAAAACTTTCTCATTGATGTTTACTGCTAATTTAAGAAAGCTCTCCTAGTGTTATTTTTGGTAAATAAATTCAACACGGCGGTTTTTCTGCCAACCTTCCTCATCGTGAGTAAAGGCAACTGGTTGTTCTTCGCCAAAACTAACCACCTCTATTCTGTTCTCAAGTCCATACAAACCTAGCACTTCTTTAACGCTTAGAGAGCGGTTTTCACCCAAGGCGAGGTTGTATTCTCTTGTACCTCTTTCATCCGCGTGACCTTCCAAGCGTAAAAATAATTTAGGATTGTTCATCATAAAATTAGCATGCTCGATAATGATTTGTGTCGCTTTTTCGTCTATCTCGGTATCATCGTAAGAAAAATAAAGAATAAACGAAACGCCACCATCTTCCAGTGTTTCTGCTGCAGTTCCAGATTGTGTGAGCGCACTAACGATTTCTTCCCTATTCGCAAGATTGCCATCACTGTCCAAGATAACCATGGATTCAATACCCTGTTGTTTCGCCAATTGGATCAATTCTTCATCAGATAAGCGTGCTGCAGTTTCAGATTGTGTGAGCGCACTAACGATTTCTTCCCTATTCGCAAGATTGCCATCACTGTCCAAGATAACCATGGATTCAATACCCTGTTGTTTCGCCACTTGAATCAATTCTTCATCAGATAAGCGTGCTACAGTTCCAAATTGTGTGAGCGCACTAACGATTTCTTCCCTATTCGCAAGATTGCCATCACTGTCCAAGATAACCATGGATTCAATACCCTGTTGTTTCGCCACTTGAATCAATTCTTCATCGGATAAGAGAGCCAGACCTTCTTCAGAAAAGATGACATATTCGCTTTCTAAAATTATTTCGCTTTCACCTAAATCAGCAACTTCAACAACGGGGTCCGAGGGGTTGATTAAATTTAAAAATTTGTCGCCTACATCTTGAATGGTCGTACCAGCACAAGAACTTAATAAAGCGACGCTTGTGATTAAGATGATTTTTTTTATCATTATTTTATCCTTAGTTTGAGTAATTAGACCAGCTCGGCTCACGGACTTCCACGCCTTTTTGTGCCAATTCGACTATCTGGTTGTTGTATAGTGAAATCACGAAGAGCACTCCTTTATTGTTGCGATTTGTTGCAAAAATAATCATACCACCATTTGGTGAAAAATAGGGAGACTCATCCAACTTATTTTGCGTCAAGACGGTAAGATCCCGGGTTTTGATGTCGAGCAAAGCAACTCGATAATCTTTTCCAACACGATGGATCAACGCCAAAGCTTTTCCATCTGGTGAAAAGACTGGTTTTGCATTGTATCTCCCTTCAAAGGTGGCGCGCTTAGTCTTCTTACTGGTTAAGTCTTTAATATAGATTTGAACTTGACCCGAACGATTTGATGTAAAGGCAATACTGTTACCATCAGGTGAGAAATTTGCCTCAGTATCAATAGCAACATCTTTTGTAAGTCTGTCTAGTTTTTTACTTTTAAGGCTATAAAAGTAAATGTCTTTATTACCTTTTCTTGAAATGGTTAATACTAGGCCCTGACTATTGGGATGCCAGCTCGGCGCTGACGAAATACCATCGAATTGTGGTATTTTAATTGGCTTAACCCGCATAAACGGGTACTTGATAAACACTTCTGAGCGGCCATTTTGAAAGGAAACATAGGCAATTTTATTCTGATCGGGCGACCAAGCAGGTGAAAGAATGGGGTATGGAGACTTTACCACCGCTCGTGCGTTTTGACCGTCAGAGTCTGAGATTTCAAGTTGGTAAATTTTGCCCAGCACTTTATCGCTAGTGACCGTTACATAACTAAGGCGGGTGTCGAACGCACCTTTTTGACCGAGCAAGATGTTGTAAATTTTGTCACTTAAGAAATGTGAAATCCTTCTAATGCCACTGTTATGTACTTCTATTGTTTTGCCGTAAAGTCGCTTCTTTGTATAAATGTCGTAAATATAGATAGTAACATTAAAGACTGTACTGCTGATTTGCTCAACTTTACCGAATACAATGGCGTCTTTCCCTTGGTTTTTCCAATAACTAAAATCAATTTTATTGGTAATAACATTGCTTGAACTCAGTGCATTAAACTGACCTGAACGGTTCAAATTATCTCGAATGATATTGGCAATCGTTGCCCCTTGTTCGGCATTACCAACGACTTCAAATGGGGAAATAACAATTGGAAATGCATTTCCTTCTGACTTAATAATAGTAACTTCCAGAAGAGCGTACGCAGTAGTTGAAACAAGGGTTAACAACAGTGCCAAGGTTTTTAATATTTTCATTCTTTTTCCTCAATCCAATACATTTGAATTGCTTCAAGCACTCTTTCACCACACTGCGTTTCACCAGCATCAAATTCATCCAGTGCATGAACAAGCTTTTGCAGGTCAACAAAATTAATTGTTTGTGGGTCGATTTCAGGATGAGATTCGTCTAGCGAAATAGCGATATCGAGTGAGTCAAGCCAAGTCATCATATAGGTAATTGGACCATAAATTATTGAAATAATAAAAGGCTAATTTTAATCAATTCAATTCAATTCAATAAGTTCTTTTGATGATTAATTTCGTTTTGCTGAAATCACAGTTGGGAGTTGCTTTAAGCGATCCAATACATTATTAAGCTGAATAATATTGGCAACATCAACGATCAAATTTATAGCTTTTTTAGAATGTGGCATGGATTGCTGTTCCAAGTGTTCAATATTGACCTCAAGTTGCGCAAGTACATTTGCAATTGTTGCCAATACACCGCTTTGATTTTCAACCACCACACGAATCGGCGCTTGAAATAATTCACTGTCATCTGACTTCCAGTCTATCTCGAGCCACTGAGCGCTTTTATTTTTTATGTGTGCAAGGTTTGAACAGTTATTTCGGTGCATCACCATACCTTTTTGTGTTGTCAGTATACCGGTAACACTGTCGCCTGGAATTGGGTAACAGCAATGGGCAAAATTAATCGCCATACCCTTGGTTTTATGAATGGTTAGTGCATTAACCGTTTTTTTGCCAGCATCCTCAATGAGCTTATTCATGACAACCGCGACAAAAATCTCTGAAAGTCCAACCTTAATGTAGAGTTCTCTTGAAGTAGAACAATGTAATTCAGTCAAGCATTGCGCCCATTTTTCCTTTGAAATACTTGAAATATTTATTTTTTGATAATTCATTGCATCTGTAATTAAACGCTTACCCAGTTTGGCTAAGTCGCTTTTTGAATCGTCTTTAAGTTGCGCCTTGATCGCCGCTTTCGCTTTAGATGTAGTCACCTTGCTAAGCCAATAAGGCTTAGGTTTTACAAAACGACTGGTGATAATTTCAACCGTTTGGCCCGTTTTAAGCTCTGTTGACAAAGATGCTGAACTGCTATTAATGGTCGCTCTTTGTGTTCTCTTGCCTACATTGGTATGAACGGCGTATGCAAAATCCAAAACTGTTGCCCCAAGAGGCAATTGAATGATTTCACCGGTCGGGGTAAATACCAGAACTTCATTTGAAAATAAGTCTGCTTTGGTATCTTCAAGAAAATCAATGGAGGAGTCGGTGTTTTTTTGAATGTCCAACAAGGAGCCCAGCCAATTTTGTGCCAATTTTTCGGATGGTTTGGTTGTGCTCTTATAATGCCAATGAGCAGCAATGCCATATTCTGAAATAAAATGCATCTCTTTTGAGCGAATTTGTACTTCGATAAACATATTCCTAGGACCCAGCAAAACGGTGTGGAGTGATTGATAGCCGTTAGATTTTGGTACAGCAATATAATCTTTAAACTTTTGTGGTAAGGGCTTATATAGGCTATGCAAGATACCGAGCGCTTGGTAGCAATTTTTTGTTTCGTCTACTATCACGCGAAAGGCGTGCATGTCTAAAATTTCGGAAAACTTTAATGATTTGTGCTTCATTTTATTGTAAGCACTACAAGGTTGCTTTTGCCTACCTTCAACACTGGCATTAATGCCTTCAAATGTTAGCTTATTAATAATCTCAGATTGAACAAGGGCAATTGTTTTTTTCTGGTTGCCGTATTGCTTGCTAATCTTACGCTTTAGAATAAGATGTTTGCGAGGGTGGAGTATTTCAAAACACAAATCATCCAACTCAACCCGAATACTGTGCAAGCCTAATCGACGTGCAATTGGTGCGTGAAGCTCGACTGTTTCTTGTGCTTTTTTAATTTGTTTCTCGCGTTTCAGTGCTCCTAGGGTGCGCATATTATGTAGGCGATCTGCCAGCTTAATAAGCATCACCCTCATGTCTTTCGACATTGCAAAAAATAATTTTTGGAAATTTTTAGCCTGCTGGTGCGAGCCAGAATGGAATTCCAAGTTGGTTAGATTGGATACACCTTCAACAATGTGTGCTATTTGCTCGCCAAACTCTACAGAAATATCTTCTTGTGTTACGGAAGTATCTTCAATACAATCATGCAAAATGGCAGCAACAATACAGTAATAATCCAGATTTAACTCTGCTAATATGAGGGCTACAGCGAGTGGATGATGGATATAAGCCTCACCTGAACGGCGAAACTGACCTTTGTGTGCTTTTTCAGCGAGTTTAAACGCTTTTCTTACAATCTTAACTTCTGCTTTTAACAGGTAAGTGTCGAGTACGGCACAAAGGTCACCGATAACAGTTTTTTTTTGAAAAAAAGCGATAGCCATTGAAAAATATAATTTGTAATTAAGTAGAGATATTATAAGCAGCTGATTTGTCAACAAGCCAGTTTATACAAAGGTTTCTATCCTTTGTTGAGCCAAGTATAATTCCTCTAATAAACCTAATAAAAACTGCCTCTAATGAAAAAAATAATCTCTGTCCTCTTTCTATCAACTGTTTTTCTCAGTGGCTGTAGTAGCTTTTTTTCAGATCAAAAAGCAGAAAGAGGTGCGCTAGCTGATGGCCTGACACCAAAAGAGCTTTATGTTTTAGCACAGGATAAATTAAGCATGGGTTCGAGTGCTGGAGCGATTGAATACTACGAGCTGATTCTTGCTGCCTATCCGGGCTCAAAATACGCTATGCAGGCACAATTGGATATAGCCTATAACTATTATAACCGCGAGGAGTATGCTAGTGCTGTAGCCCAACTTGACGATTTCATAAAACGCTACCCCGCACACTCATCAACACCTTATGCGCACTATTTAAGATGTCAGTCATTTGAAGATATTTCTCGCTCTTTTCTTGATTATCTCGATTCTGACAAAGCGCAAAGAGATGTTCAAAGTGTTAAAGATGCTTTTCTTTGCTACGAAGGCCTTATCGCTGAGTTCCCCCAGAGTGAATACGCCGAAAATGGCAAAACCAAATTGCCAGAATTAAAGAACGCACTGGCCAGACATGAATTTTATGTCGCGCAATACTACACCAACAATAAGTCGAATATTGCCGCCATTAATCGCTGTCAGTATCTTATCGAACACTTTCCAAGAACACCCTCAATTCCTGATGCGTTGCATTTAATGGCATACAATTATGATGCTATTGGTGCCATCAAGTTGGCTGAAGATGCAAGAATTGTACTGAAATCTAGCTATCCTGGATACATCTCAAAGTACGAACTCGATAATTAACTGCCGGCCTTTATGAATTCAACAGAGCGACTTTTTGCCATAAAAGTGTCGTTAGTCATGTCGACTCGTATGCTTGGCTTGTTTATGCTCTTTCCAGTGATGAGCGTGTATGCAAGTGATTATTCGAGCACCACACCCTTTTTAATTGGGTTGGCGATCGGCATATACGGCTTAACTCAAGCTTGTTTGCAAATACCCTTTGGCTATCTTTCTGATCGCTTTGGGCGTAAGCCTCTATTGCTCGCAGGTCTTAGTCTTTTTTTATTAGGCAGCATTGTTGCTGCAAGTGCTACAGACATAATCTTTGTTGTTGTTGGTAGAGCTTTGCAAGGTGGCGGTGCAATCTCTGCCGTACTCATGGCTTTTTTGGCTGATTTTATATCAGAAGAAAATCGCGCAAAAGCCAATGCTTTTGTTGGTTTTCAAATTGGTCTTGCCTTTATGTTATCTCTTTTAATTGGTCCAATTATTGCCTCAAGTGCGGGTATGTCAGGCTTGTTTTGGGTTATAGCCGGTCTTTCAATTGTTGCAGCACTGATAGTCTTCACCTTGCCTAGCGTAAAACCCGTTAACTATTACAAATTATCTTTGTTTGCTTTTAAAGAAATCTTGAACCCTCGGTTGATGCGTCTAGATTTTAGCGTTTTTAGTCTGCACCTAATCCTTGCCTGTGGCTTCATTGTGATGCCCTTACTGCTTATTGAAAATAACATTGTTACAATTGAGAACAATTGGCAACTCTACCTACCTGCCATTCTTATTTCATTTGTCGGCATGGTGCCACTGATTATTGCCTCAGAAAAATACAAAAAAACCAAGCTGGTTTTATTGCTTAGTATTGGTTTATTAATCATCAGTCAAATCTTATTTTTCAGCCTTGATTTAAGCCTTAATGTTTTTCTTATTTTGCTGTCCCTTTTCTTTATAGCTTTTAACGCCGTTGAAGCCATTCTACCTTCGCTATTGTCTAGAACTGCAAGCGCTTCGAAGCGCGGCCTAGCAATGGGTGTCTTTTCTACCTCTCAGTTCCTTGGAACATTTATTGGTGGTGCAATTGGTGGACTTATTTATGACATTTTTGACTTGAATAGTGTATTCTTATTGACCATATTTATGGCAATAATTTGGTGGCTAGTCATTCTTACAATGCCATCCAAAAACAACACAACGGAGAAGTAGTTATGGCGGGTATTAATAAGGTAATTTTGGTTGGAAATCTAGGCGCAAAGCCAGAGGTTAAATACGCCTCAAACGGCAATGCTATTGCCAATCTTTCTGTTGCTACTAGTGATTCATGGACAGATAAAAATACCGGGCAAAAGCAAGAAAGAACAGAGTGGCACAGAGTCTCTCTTTTTGGGAAACTTGCAGAGATTGCAGGGCAATACCTCGATAAAGGCTCAAAGGTTTACGTTGAAGGTAAATTACAAACTCGTAAATGGCAAGATCAAAATGGCCAAGATCGCTATACAACCGAAGTGGTTGTTAGTGGTTTTAATGGCACTCTGCAAATGCTGGATCGCCGGGATGGTACGGGTGGTAGTGCTTCAGCTCCGAGTCAAAGTGCGCCTGCCCAGGCTGCGCCAACAATCACACCCGTTGCAAATGATGATTTTGAGGACGATATTCCGTTTTAATAAAACATGTGTTTGACAATTTTTTGTCTTAAGTGATGGTTACTCAGGATCTTCACTTGTCTCAACAGTCTCTAAAACAACAAAAGCAACAGCGTTTTGACTCTCGTCAGAGATGCTTAAATGCGCTTGTTTGATGTTGTTGTTAACCAAATAAAGTCTTAGTTTTTCACTGGGAATAAAGTGCGGCTTTCCCTTGTCATTGTTTCTAACAGTTAAATCTTGAAAACCAACCACCCTGCCGATGCCCGTTCCCAGTGCTTTGGCAAAAGCCTCTTTGGCGGCAAAACGCTTGGCACAATAGGCGGCACTGTCTGCCTTATTGGCAAATAAAGATTGTTCGTGTTCGGTTAACACTCTCTTGATAAAGCCATCTCTATTTTTTTTAAGAATATGGGCGATGCGTTCAATATTAACAATATCTGTTCCTACACCGTAAATCATAGATCTCTCGCTTGGAGCATGATGCTTTTCATCTCTCTAGTGGCTTCTGCCAATCCAACAAAAACCGACCTAGCAACAATAGAATGACCAATATTAAGCTCCACAAGCTCATTTAAGGCTGCGATTTTGCCAGTATTTTCAAGTGTCAGCCCATGACCAGCATTCACTTGCAAGCCAATGCTGTGGGCATAAGTTGAAGCTTCTTTAATTTTCTGGAAGCATTCATTACGTGATTTCTCATCTGTGGCGCCTGCATAATGTCCGGTGTGGATTTCAATCACTGGTGCACCGCATTCTTTGGCTGCGTCAATTTGATTTTTATCAGCGTCAATAAAAAGTGATACTCTAATATTGTTCTCGGCAAGTTTTTGACATACCTCGCGCATTCTTGGCAATTGTGAAGCAACATCAAGACCACCTTCAGTCGTCAGTTCTTCGCGCTTTTCAGGCACTAGGCAGCAATCTTCAGGTTTGATGTTTGCAGCAATTGAGAGCATTTCATCGGTTGCGGCCATTTCTAAATTCATTTTTGTTTTTAGTGAGCTTCGCATCAGTTCAACATCAGCATCATTAATATGGCGGCGATCTTCCCTGAGGTGCAGGGTAATGCTATTCGCACCTGCTTGTTCACAAATTAAAGCCGCTTCAACTGGGCAAGGATAGACAGTTCCTCTTGCTTGCCTTAAAGTGGCTATGTGGTCTATATTAACGCCTAAGTATATACTCATAATTTTTTTTATTATAAAGATCTCACAACAAACAACTCTCTGCTTTTAAGGGGCCTTTCACCCAAAAGGGCTCGCAACCTTTGACGGTTTAAGTATTTTGCCACTTTTAGTTCTGTGGCGCTTAAACTCGGCATTGCATCGCTTGCAAATTTAAGCAGGATTTTGCCGGAAATTTTACCACCCGAATTGCCCACAAATCCCTCTTGCTCAGCAAAATCATAATTCATTGTTGGACTAATTGGACTTCCTGAGAAATCAAAGCGGAAATCAAGGCCGTAACCCAGCTCTTCTAACAGCCTGTTTTCAAACAACCTAAGGGCAAGTTGTTGCGCATCATCGCTCGACTGGCTTATGTTTTCTACAAATTGTTGATAGCTAGAAAAAACCCCAGGATGTGGTTCCGCCTCTGGCAAAAGACGCGATAACAGTTCGTTGGCGTATATTGCTAGCACTAAGTCATTTCCCAAAAGACGCCTGGGCACATCAAAGTTTTCAATATTCGCTAAAGTTTTAAGCTCTCCTCTGCCTTTGAAGGAAATTTTTAAGCATTGAAACATTTGAATTGGCGCTTTATTTTTTCGAATACCACGAGCAACAAGGCGAATTTTTCCATGATCACGAGTCAAAAAATCGAGCAGTAATGAGTTACCTTGATAAGTGCGTCGATGAAGTAAAAATGCAGGCGCTAATTCAATATTAGTCATAGCCTAGAGAAGCGAGAGCCCTTTTGTCGTCCGACCAGCCTTGTCGCACCTTTACCCATAACTCTAAAAATACTTTTTTCTCTAAAAATCCCTCAATACTGAGCCGTGATTCTTCACCAATCTTTTTCAATACTTCACCCTTTTTACCAATAACAATACTCTTTTGCGACGTCTTATCAACAAAAATTCTGGCAGCAATGCGATACATGCGACCATCCAATTCAAATTTTTCAATCTCGACTGTTAAGTCGTAAGGCAATTCATTGGATAAATTTCTCATCAATTTTTCGCGAATAAACTCAGCCACAACAAATTTTTGCGAGCGATCAGTGACATAGTCAGCATCGAAAATAGCATCTCGCTGTGGAAGGTATTTTAGAATTAATAAACGCAGTGCGCTTGAGTGTGCTTTTTTAAAAGCAGAAAGTGGAAATACTTCGGCGGCTTGGTATTTTTCGCTGAGCTTTTGCAAATACGGCAAGACTTGGTCGTTTTTTGCTAATTTGTCAATCTTGTTAACACAAACAACGACTGGTACGTCTACTCTTTCAATATGCTCTAAAACACGCTCGTCTTCTTTTGTCCATTTTCCCGCTTCAACCAGCCACAAAATCATATCGACGTCGTTAAATGTTGAGCTTGCCGCTCTGTTCATATAGGCGTTTATAGCCTTTTTACCACCAATATGAATACCTGGCGTATCGACAAATACCATTTGATAATCGTCGGTCGTATCAATGGCGTGAATACGGTGTCTCGTCGTTTGTGGTCGATGCGAAGTAATTGAGAGTTTTTGTCCAATTAATTCATTTGTTAAGGTTGACTTTCCGACATTTGGGCGACCAACAATGGCGATAAATCCTGCTTGAAAACTCATTGTTTTAACCTCTCCAATAATGATTCGGCGCAAGCTTGTTCGGCGCGCTTTATGCTTTTTGCATTTTTTTCGACACTAAGGCCCTCTTCGCCTAAAGTGCAGCCCACATAAAAAACTGCATTGTGGTCTTGGCCTGTTGTTTTAATTAATTCGTAACTTGGTAAAATAGAGCCTCTTTTTTGCAAGAATTCTTGCAATTGCGTTTTAAAATCTTTAAGTGAATCCTCTGGGTTTGCTTCATCAAGCAAAGCTTTATAAAGTGTGAGAACAACTTGATTTGTTGTTAAATAGTCAGAATCAATAAAAATTGCACCAATAATTGCCTCAAGCGTGTCCGCTTGAATCGATTCTCGCCGAAAACCGCCACTTTTTAACTCTCCTTGACCGAGGATTAGGAAATCAGATAAATCAATGGTTTTGGCTAGTTTTGCCAGTGTTTGTCCACGAACCAAGTGTGAACGTAATCTTGAGAGTTGGCCTTCGTCAATTTTCGGAAAGAGATGAAACAATTCACGCGAAATGATAGCACCAAGAACGCTATCACCCAAAAATTCTAACCTTTCATTATTATTATTGCTGACGCTACGATGAGTCAGTGCTAGCTTAAGAAGTGCAACATCGTTAAACTTATAAGTAAGGCTTTTTTGTAACTTAATCATTAAATTCACCAACTAAACCGCAACCGGCGCCCTTATTGGCTCATCATGAAAATAATCCTTAAACTCAAAATCTTCATACTGGTAACCAAAAATACTGTCGGCTCTATGATGGATAAGTAATTTTGGTAATGCTTTAGGTATACGTTGGAGCTGCGTTTCGACTTGCTCAAAATGATTAGAGTAAATATGACAATCGCCGCCACTCCAAATAAAGTCGCCGACTTCAAGGTCGCATTGCTGTGCAACCATATGCGTCAGTAGTGCATAAGATGCGATATTAAAAGGCACGCCTAAGAAAATATCAGCACTGCGCTGATAGAGCTGACACGAGAGTTTGCCATCGGCAACGTAGAATTGAAAAAAGGCATGGCACGGAGGCAAAGCCATGTTGCTTAATTCGCCGACATTCCAGCTGGAAACAATAATCCTTCTGGAATCGGGTGTGCTTTTGATCTGCTTGATGACTTCACTGATTTGATCAATTTTCTCACCCTTGGCATTTTTCCAGCAGCGCCACTGCGCACCATAAACTGGGCCAAGTTCGCCGTTCTCATCTGCCCATTCGTTCCATATATTGACCTTGTTATCGGTCAAATAGCGGATGTTGGTGTCACCACTTAAAAACCAGAGAAGCTCATGCACAACTGACGGCAGGTGAATGCGCTTGGTAGTCACTAATGGAAAACCCTGTTGAAGGCTAAAACGCATTTGATGGCCAAAAACACTCACCGTGCCAGTGCCAGTGCGATCCGTTTTAACGGTGCCCTGCTCTTTAACCAATTTCAAAAAATCCAAATATTGTTTCATAAACTTTTGTTTAAATTGTTTGCTTTATAAAATAAATAGACGCCAATAATAATCATTGGCAAGCTGAGTAATTGGCCCATCGTTAGCCAGCCAAATGCCAAATAACCAAGCTGAATATCGGGCACTCTTACAAACTCAATTATAAATCTAAAGAGCCCATACAAAGTCAAAAAAACAGCGGAGGTGGCCATCACTGGACGAGGTTTTTTTGTATAAATCCACAAAACCACGAACAAAACAATGCCCTCCAAAAATCCTTCATACAGTTGTGAAGGATAACGAACAGCCCACTCACCGCTTTGGTCTGGTCCATAAACGCCAAAGACACTGGTTGTAACCTTGCCCCACAATTCAGCATTAATGTAATTGCCAATTCGACCAAAAGCCAAGCCGAGAGGCACTAGTGGTGCAGCAAAATCCATCGTTTCAAAAAATGTTTTTTGCGCTTTTCGATTGAAAATTAAAGCCGCAATAAGAACGCCAACAAAGCCCCCATGAAAAGACATTCCCCCACCTTGAAAATCAAAAAATGTCAAAGGATTGGCAGCAAATGACGGCAAATTATAGAAAATTAAATAACCCAGTCGTCCGCCCAAAACCGCGCCTAGAGCGCCGCAAAAAATTAAATCCTCAACTTGTTTTCGAGTCCATCTAGTATTTGTCTTTAACCTTACATTTGCCAATAAATAGACTGAAGTAAAAGCCAGTAAATACATCACGCCATACCAATGAATTTGGACAAATCCTAGGTCAAGCATTACAGGGTCAATGACAATATATTTCATTATTAGCTAAAGAGAGCGTCAGAGAAAGTATGGGTGTTGTGCATTGGGGTAAAAAGTGGAAAAATTTAAGCCTAACGATCAAGTAGGTATTATACCAATAGCCTCAAAAAATACCCTCACCTTTTTGAGTGAACAACAACGCATTCAAATAAATCAAAAGTCAAAATTAAACTGCAATTATTCTTGCCGCAAACCTATTTGAAATAATTCCAAAATATTGGAAATAATATAAATGGGTCGTTTGGGAATAATATTTAGTATGAAAAACAGCTAAAAATGCCTCTGTAGAGCTAAAAATAGCCGTTTTTGGTGGTTTTTTCCTCTAAAGTGAGCGTTTTATTGGCTGGAATAAAAAATTTGGGAAATAATCAATATGGCGCGTCCGAGGTGATTCGAACACCCGACATTTGGCTTCGGAGGCCAACACTCTATCCAGCTGAGCTACGGACGCAGTTAATTGATAAACAATATTTAGCGTGATGATTGGTTTTCATGGCTGACAAATCAAAAAAAATGCTTTATGAAAGCCCTAGCGTACAAAAGTATTCTATTTTAATCAATACCACCACTTGGGGGCATTTAAAAAGGTCTTTGGATTGAGAATAATATCAAAAGAAAAACAAAGTACAATGGAGCGCTTGGACTAAATCTTACCTTTTTTTTGTTGTGCAAACTTTTATTATGACATTATTTAACACCTTATTTCGAGTGCCTTTCTTACTCGTATTTTTATTATTATCAACCACTTCTAAAGTTAGTCTGGCTGAAGAAGGCTACAACCCACTACATTCCCCAGATTTTTTTGATGAGTTAAATGCTTTCACCGTTATTTACACACAAATCAAACAGCTTTATGTTGAGGAAATTGATGATAAAACGATGTTTCAAAATGCCATTCAGGGATTGGTCGATGGCTTAGATCCTCACTCAAGCTATCTAAATCCGAAAGACCAGACCAACTTAATTGAAAGCACAATTGGGCAATTTGGTGGTCTAGGAATTGTTATTTCAACCCAAGGGGATTTGATTCAAATAATCTCACCAATAGATGACACCCCTGCTTATCGTGCGGGGCTTCAAGCTGGAGACATTATCTTAAAAATTGATGCTCAACATGTCAGGGATATCAACCTCGAAGAAGCGGTTAAATTAATGCGCGGAAAGCCTGGAACCAAAGTAAAGCTCACGATTATTCGTTCTGATAAAGCCCCTTTTGTTCTTGAAATAACTCGGGAAATTATTACCATTACCTCTGTTAAAGGATTTTTACTTGATAAAGGCATTGCTTATATCAGGGTTTCAGATTTCCAGGTACAAAGTGCAAAGTTACTGAAAGAAGTGCTGGCGAAATTAACCGATCAAAATGGTGCAAAAATTGGCTCATTAATTCTTGACTTAAGAAATAATCCTGGAGGGACGCTGGTCTCAGCAATTGATATTGCAAATTTATTCATTGATACAGAGGGGACTGTTGTTTACACTGAAGGCAGAATTAAAAGCTCTAATATCAACTTCCCAGCTAAACCGGGTGACATTATCAGCGGTGCAGCTATTGTTGTGCTAATGAATGAGGGTTCTGCTTCAGCTTCTGAAATTGTTGCAGGCGCTCTACAAGACCATAATCGTGCCATTATTATGGGTACTACTTCTTTTGGTAAGGGCTCTGTCCAATCAGTGATTGACCTGCCAGATGGCTATGGTCTTAAATTAACCACAGCGCGTTATTACACGCCTTCAGGTAGGTCCATTCAAGCCAAGGGTATCATCCCGGATATTCAGCTTGAAAACATCACTTTATACGATCCTGAGGATACTGTGGATTTGGGCTCCCTTGAAAAAGATTTAAAAGGCCATCTGTCGGTTGAAGATCCGAGCCAATTATCCGAAGAGGAGGTTATTCGAACTCAAGATGAAATAAAAGAAAACCAAGATAAAGAAATAATTTCCTTTCTTAAAAAAGACTATTTTGTACACGAGGCAATGAATTTATTGAAAGCTTTGTCAATTTTAAACAGTAAATAATGGCAAAAGTTTTAGCAATTGCAAATCAAAAAGGTGGTGTCGGCAAAACAACAACTGCTGTTAACTTGAGTGCTTCTCTTGGTTTCTTGGGTAAGCGCGTACTACTGATTGATTTAGACCCTCAAGGAAATGCCACAATGGGCTGTGGAGAGAATAAATACGATTTGAAATTTAGCGTTTGTGAGCTGCTATTGGGGGAATGCCGCTTAAGCGATGCCATTATCAGCCCTGAGGCGGTTTTAATTGATCTTATCGGCTCAAACACCAACTTGGTTGCTGCTGAAGTTGCCCTTCTAAATGGCCAAGACAATGAAAGCCAATTAAAGGTTTTAATTAAACCAATACTGAACGACTACGATTTCATTATCATCGATTGTCCTCCTTCGCTTAATATGCTGACGATTAACGCGTTTACGGCAAGTGATGGCATACTGATTCCCATGCAATGTGAATATTATGCGCTTGAAGGCTTGAGCTCTCTTCTCGAGACGATTAACAAAATAAAAACCACCACCAATCCAAAACTTGATATTTTTGGCATTTTAAGAACGCTTTACGACTCTCGAAATAATTTATCCAGCGAAGTTTCCCTTCAACTTTCTCAACATTTTTCAGACAAACTGTTGAAAACCATCATTCCTAGAAATGTAAAATTGGCTGAAGCGCCTGGATTCGGTCAATCTATTATTGACTATGATCCTGCCTCAAAAGGAGCCGTTGCTCACCTTGCGCTTGCAGACGAAATAATGCAAAGAACCCAATAACCATTATGGCGAATAAATCTAAACTTGGAAGAGGTCTGGACATTCTACTGGGCCAGTCGATTGAAAGCCCAGTCCAGGCTCGTTCTGGTGACTTGTTGATTCAAATGAAACTCGATCAATTGCAGCGCGGTCAATTTCAGCCGCGCTCGAAATTTAATGAATCAAAGCTTGATGAGCTGACGCAATCCATTGCCTCTCATGGTGTTATACAGCCGTTAGTTGTTAGACAAATATCGCTAAATCAATTTGAGATTATTGCTGGTGAACGTCGTTGGCGCGCTGCCAAACAAGCAGGGCTTAACGAAGTGCCAGTTGTTGTTAGAGATATTGACGACCAGGTTGCCTTGGCCATTGCTTTAATTGAGAATATTCAAAGAGACTCTTTAACACCAATTGAAGAGGCAAAGGCGCTCTCAAGACTTATTCAAGACTTCAAGATGACACACGAGGAGGTTTCTCAAGTAATCGGAAGATCTCGCTCAGCCGTGAGTAATTTACTGCGTTTGTTAAAATTGAGCGATGCAGTTAAGGTGCTACTAGAAAACGGCGAGATTGAAATGGGCCATGCGCGCACATTGCTACCCCTGCCTAAAGACCTACAAATCAAGCTGGCGCAAGAAGTTGCTATTAGAGAACTGTCCGTTAGGCAAACAGAGGTGTTGGTTAGACAAGCGCTTAACCCAAATCCAAAAAATATCAATAAAATCAGTCCTCAGTGGTTAGAGATGACAAAATCCCTTTCTAAAAGGCTCAACTCAAAAGCCGAAATCAAACCCGGTAAGGGTGATTCAGGAAAAATTATTATTCATTTCGATTCTAAAGAGTCGTTGACCGATATTTTCAAAAAGATTAGTAACAAGAGGGCTTTACTAATCAAAACCACCGATTCTTGAGAATTGCATGGTATTGTAATTCCAATCCCAGTGCATCCAAACGCCAACTGCCTTGCCAAGGATGTAATCCTCTGGCACAAACCCCCACTTTCTTGAATCACTACTGTTCGCTCTGTTATCTCCCATGACAAAATAATGGCCTTCGGGAACTGTTATTTGAGAAAGTTTTGGAGAGTGTCCTAGAGGGTGAAGCAATATATCATGCTCGCCGCCCTCAATAAGCTCTTTTACATGGCGATAATCGCTCATAGATTTTCCAGAATCAACACCTTGATAGCTGCCTATTTTTTCATAGTTGATAGCCTCTCCATTAATCAAAAGCTGGTCTTTAGAGTAAGCTAGCGTGTCACCAGGTAGTGCAACAACTCGCTTAATGAAGTCAACACCAGTGTAGGCAGAGCTTTTCTCATAATTGGGGTATCTGAAAACGATAATATCCCCTCTTTCGGGTTTGGAAAATTCGAGTATTTTATAATTTAGTATGGGCAATCTAAGGCCATAGTCAAACTTATTTACTAAAATAAAATCTCCAGTAAGTAGTGTTGGCATCATTGAGTTTGAGGGGACTCGGAATGGCTCAAAAACGAAGCCACGGAAAACTAATACCAATAAAAGCACTGGGAAAAGCTCAATGGACCATCGGACCATAATAGGTCTATGATTGTAGGTTTCTGATTTTGAAAACTTTAAAAAGCAAACAAAATAGAAAAATCTAGCCAAAGCCGATTTTTTTTCTGTTGGTTGGGTATCACTATTTGCTCGATTCTTGGAGAGAAAAACTAAATCAAACAAAACAATAATAATAGCCAATACCATCGCCAAGAATAACCAAGTTAAAACATCCCAAGCAAAAAAAGGCACGGCTTTTTCAATCGTCATATTAACTTCTCTTTTTATCTAAAAATTGTATTATAAAGTGGTTGTTCAAGCGTTTTTTTTATTTGATTTAACATTTGGGCTGTCAGGGTGGATTAAAAAACTTCTCGAATATTTAAGCCAATTTTATTTGCCAACTGAATAAAATTTGGAAAAGAGGTTTGCACATTGTCAACCCCTTCAATTTGAATTTCATGCTGACATCTAAGTGAAGCAATTGCAAATGACATAGAAATACGATGATCATGGTGTGATTGAATCACGGAATTTGGTTTACAAAACTCACCGCCTCGAATGCGAATTCCATCCTCCAGCACTTCATTTTCAATGCCCAAAATATCAAGCCCATCAGCCATCACTTGGATGCGGTCCGATTCTTTAACTCGCAACTCACGTGCGCCAGTTAAAACGGTTTCGCCTGTGGCACAACTGGCTGCAATGAAAATGGATGGAAACTCATCAATAGCAAGTGGTACTGACTCTTTAGGGATATTAATCCCCTTTAAGTTTGATGATTGAACGCGAATATCAGCAACCAATTCACCGCCAGATACACGTTCATTACTAAGCACAATATTACCACCCATTAGTTTTAAAATATCAATCACACCTGTTCGAGTTGGGTTGATGTTGACGGCTTCAAGCGTAATGTCAGAATCTTTAGCAATACAGCCTGCCACCATAAAAAACGCAGCAGATGAAATATCACTTGGCACCTCGATATCACAAGCTTTTAATTCACCGCCGCCGGTGAGGGAAATGCGCCCGTTAGTGCTTTCAACGTCGTAGCCAAAACCTCTGAGCATTCGCTCTGTGTGATCTCGAGTAATACCACCTTCGGTGACTGACGTTGTTCCCTCAGCATAAAGACCCGCTAATAAAAGACAAGATTTAATTTGCGCCGATGCTACAGGTAAAGCGTAATCAATAGCGTTTAGCTGATGACCGCCTTTAATAATCAGCGGTGGTTTTCCGTCTTGAGAGTCGATTTTCGCGCCCATGGAGCTAAGCGGATCAATCACCCTGTCCATCGGTCTTTTGGAAAGTGATTCGTCGCCATGCAGTTTGCAATCAAAACTTTGTGCACTAAGCAAGCCAGACATTAGTCTCATTGACGTGCCAGAATTGCCTAAATCTAGAGGATTTGAAGGTGCTTTAAGTCCGTGCATACCGACACCATGAATCGTAACATTTGAGCCCTTACGCTCAATTTTGACACCCATGTCCTGAAAGGCTTTAAGCGTAGACAACGCATCCCCACCCTCTAAAAAGCCACTGATTTGAGTAACGCCATTGGCAATTGAACCGAGCATTATAGAGCGATGCGAAATTGATTTATCACCAGGAACTTTAATTGTGCCCCTTAATGATTGTGCATGTGATGCTACAAAACTACTCATACTTTCCTTTTAAAGATCTCTATTTAAACTAGCCATTGATCTCGAGTGTTTTTGGCATCTCGAAACAGGGCTTCTATTGCTGTTGTATTTTCATCTTCTATGACGTCAATCAAATTGTCTAATGTGTCTCTGTAGCCCTTGATGTGCTTAACAATGGCTTCATTATTATTAAGGCAAATATCACGCCACATGATCGGATCGCCAGAAGCAATGCGCGAAAAATCTCTAAAGCCACCAGCTGCATACAAGCTGGCACTTGGGTGCTGAGAGATCAGATAATTCATAATTGAAAAGGCCAGCATATGAGGCAAATGAGACGTCATAGCCAATAACTCATCGTGCGAGGCGGCACTCATCATGTCCACAGTCGCGCCTGTTGCTTGCCAAACACTTTTTACCGCTTCAACCGCTTCAGCGGAACTTGATTCAGTCGGTGTAATAATCACCTTTCTACCCACAAACAAGTCGCCATCACTGGCCTCAAAGCCACTTTTTTCCTTGCCTGCAATCGGGTGTGCTGGTACAAAATGACTTGGTAAAGAGCCAAAAACTGACTCTGCAACCTTAATAACACTAGTCTTTGTACTACCCACATCGGTAATAACCATCGACGCATCAACATGCGGCTGGATGCTTTTAAGAATGGATTCAAAACTACCGACCGGTGTTGCAATAACAACCATATTAGCACCATTAACTGCATCCTTTACATCAGTTGTGTAATCAGTAATAACGCCGCTTTTTTGCGCTGTTTGCAGCCTCTGAGAATCTCGGCCAAAGCCAACAACATGCTTGGCATGTTTCGTGCGAATCATTGCCTGTGCTAAAGAGCCGCCAATTAATCCAACACCAATAATGCAAATTTTATTCATCATAATACCGTTTCTAGAGCTTCAAGCAGGCGGGTGTTTTCATTTTCAGTGCCGACCGAGACTCTTAAGTAATTTGGCATTTCAACTGGACGAACAATTACTCCCTCTCTCAATAGTTTCTCAAAAGTATCGTTTGCATTGACTACTTCAACAGCAACAAAATTTGCTGAAGAGGCGATAAATGTTAGACCAAGTTTTGCAAAACCAGCTTCAAGTTGCTTAACGCCTGCGTTATTAACTTTGATCGATGTTTGTAAATATTCATCATCCGCTAAAGCAGCGATAGCTGCACTTTGGGCGACGTGATTAACGTTAAACGGCTCTCGCACTCGATTAATGTAGTCGGCAATTTCAGTACTTGAGATTGCATAACCAACTCTCAGCCCTGCAAGGCCATAGGCCTTTGAGAAGGTGCGAGTGATAATTAAGTTACTAAAAGCATCAAGCCAACTAATAGTAGGATCGTCGTCGGCATTTAAATATTCAATATAAGCCTGATCCAAAACCACTGGAATAGTCTCAGGAACCCCCTCCAAGAAATTGTGCAACTCGTCGTTAGAAAGTAATGTGCCTGTCGGGTTATTTGGATTGGCCACAAAAATTAATTTTGTATTATTATTAATCTTTGACAACATTGCCTCTAAATCATGGCTAAAATTCTTGGCTGGAGTGACTTTTGCTGTTGCGCCTAGCGCTTGCGTTGCCAATGGATAAACAGGGAATGCATACTGAGAGAAAATCACTTCATCGCTGGCCTCGGATACAAACACTCGAGCAATCAGCTCAAGCACTTCATTGGAGCCATTACCAAGCGTTAAGGTGTCAATTGATACGCCAAGATGTGCGCCTAATGCGCTCTTAAGGCTGAAGCCATTGCCATCGGGGTAACGATAAATTTCCGCAAGAGATTTTTTAATTGCCTCGATAACTTTTACGCTAGCGCCTAAAGGATTCTCGTTCGAAGCCAGCTTGATAACCGTTTCAAGGCCAAGTTCACGTTTCAACTCTTCGATTGGCTTGCCACCTTGATACGGCCGCAAGCCAAGAATGGATTTGCACGCATTCATAATATAGCGACTGGGTACGAGCCAAGGATATTGAGTTTCGAGACGTGTTTTCCAACCTCTTTTAAAGCAGATTGAACATTGGCATCACTTTGATGGCCTTCTATATCTATGAAAAACAAATATTCCCACTTGACGCCGGGAATTGGGTGTCTTGCCAATTGTAGCATATTAATATCATGATTTTTAAATGGCTCGAGTAAATCGAAAAGCGCACCAGATTCGTGTTTTGTAACAACAAGCAACGAAGTTTTATCCTTGCCACCAGCAGGCACAGAATCTTTACCAATAGCAATAAATCGAGTGACGTTGCCCGCCTTATCTTCAATATTTTTTGCCACACGTTGCAAACCGTACAGTCCAAGTGCTGCCTCAGAAGCAATCGCTGCAGCATTGGGTTCGTCTTTAACCATGCGTGCCGCCAGTGCGTTTGATGCAACTGCGATCAATTCAGCTTTAGGATGATGATTAGCCAACCAGCGACGACATTGGTCCAACGCTTGTTGGTGCGCGTAAATAATTTTAATTTCTTGTGCTTGGTTTTGCATCATTAGCTGGTGAGAAATCGCTATTTCAACCTCACCACAAATGTGTAAATCGTGACTGTAAAGCAAATCCAACGTAGCGCCAATTACACCATTCGATGAATTTTCAATAGGGACAACGCCATAATGCGCATTGTCCGTTTCGACTTGGTGAAAAATTTCGTCAATGTTGCCACAATCAAGTGTGGAAACAGCGTGACCAAAGTGCTTGAGTGCGGCTTCTTGAGTAAAAGTCCCTTCAGGTCCTAAAAATGCAATCTTAAGCGGCTGTTCAAGTGCGAGACAGGCTGACATGATTTCACGAAAAATATGCCCTACATCCTTATCTTTTAGCAAGCTTTTATTACGCTCAATGACCCGAGACAATACTTGCGCCTCTCTCTCTGGGCGATAAAATACACTTTGTGTATTGGTTTCTTTTTTAACCTTAGCAACTTCAGCAGCTAAATCAGCGCGTGTTGAAATAAGCACCTGAATTTGTTCATCTAGGGCGTCAATCTTCATTCTTAAATTTTTTAAATCTTGTTCTTTCATACTAGTTGTGAATTTTATTAGATTTGAGCGACTTATGTGTATTCATTAAGCTTGTGTTTTTT